>CAFBLP010000029.1_pt1 | contig 32128 bp, 18 predicted proteins | sample 7268181 | NCBI WGS metagenome assembly CAFBLP01 (sample SAMEA6814034, study PRJEB35770) | freshwater metagenome | biome: Freshwater; feature: Freshwater reservoir; material: water | place: Czech Republic | collected 2017-05-23 | depth 30m m | reverse complement strand
TTGATCGTCGAGAACGGTCGTTGGGTCAGGGCCGGTGACGACGCGCACGATGCTGCTCGACCGCAGGGCATGCAGCCAGGACGCCACGTCGGGCCAGGGCAGGGCGTGGATGGCCGTACCGTTGGCTGATCCGTTGGCTGATCCGTTGGCTGATCCGTTGGCTGATGCGTTGGCTGATGCGTTGGCTGATGCGTTGGCTGATGCGTTGGCTGATGCGTTGGCTGATGCGTTGGCTGAACCGTTGGCTGATCCGTTGGCTGATCCGTTGGCTGATCCGTTGGCTGATGCCGTGGTGCTGGAGCGTTGGTCGGCAGGGTTGTTTGAATCCCTGGCGGCGACATCAACGGGTGATTGATCAAACCCGTCGCCGACCGAGTCGCCCGACGTTGCCAGTTCGGCGGCGACCATGGATGCAGCGTTGCCGAGATCGATGCAGACGTGGCCGTGCAGCGGGGCCCAGAGTGCGAGGGCGGCGCCGAGTTGTACGAGCATCGAGCACACAGGGTCGGTGCGGGTGACCACCTCGGTGGCATGCACCTCGGCCGGCCCAAAGACCCGTGCGTCGACCCATGGCGCGAGCGCGCCGAGCGATGATGGAAGTGTTGGGATCATGCGTGGCCCCCGGTGGCGAACAACTGGTCGAGCGCCACGATGGTGGCGGTGGGTGGCCGCCACGAGAACACCCCGTGAGCGACACCGTTGACGGTTGGCGTGCGTGGGCCGGCCATACCGCGCACGAACAGGTAGGCCACGCCGCCAAGGTGCAGATCGGGGTCGTAGGCGTCGCCGAGCCGCCAGCGCAGATAGCGGTGCACAGCCACCGAGTAGAGCAACGCCTGCAAGGGATAACGGTGGTGTGCCATGGCGGCGACCAGCAACTGGGGGTGGTACGCAGCGAGGGGATCGCCAGCGCCGGGTACGTGCAGACGATTGGTCTTGTAGTCGATGACGACATAGCGGTGGTGATCTGCATGGGGGATGCGCAGCACGCCGTCGATCGAGCCGTTCATCCATCCGGCGATCTCGAGGTCGGTGGTCTGTCCGGCTAGTTCGGTGGCGAACGATCGAATGGGATCGTCGGGGCTGAGCGTTCGGAGGAGGATCTCGGCAATGGCCCGGGCGGGTGCCCGACCCGCTGGTGATGCGAGGGCCGCGGCGATGGGCATGTCGAAGGTGAGCTCGGCGAGACGATCGCGGGGCGAGATATCGGCCAGGCTGCGGCCGGAGAACAGCGGGCCCAGCGGTGTTCGGATGGCTTCGACGAGGCCCCGCACCACGGCTTCGACGTCGATCTTGAGGCCGTCGTGGCTGGCGTGCGCGAGGACGGTCTCACGGAGGTCGGCTGTCAGCGAGGGCGATGTGAAGTCGAGTCGTTCGAGGACAGAGTGCACGAAGGTGCCAAACGTGGTGCCGGCTGCAACATCGGCCAGATGTGCGGTCACCCCACGAACGCCGGTGTCGGTGTCGGTCCCGGTGTCGGTCCCGGTGTCGGTCCCGGTGTCGGTCCCGGTGTCGGTCCCGGTGTCGGTCCCGGTGTCGGACCCAGTCCCAGTCCCAGTCCCAGTCCCAGTCCCAGTCCCAGTCCCAGGATCGGCCGCGGTATCGGTATCGGTATCGGTATCGGCCTGGGCCCCGGGCGCACGGCTTGATGCACTGGCTGTATCGGCGGCGGTGTTGCGGTGCGTGGCCACGATGCCATCGGCTGCATCAGGCGGTTCGTCTGCGCCGCCGCGCACCGGTGCCAGCGACGCGTTCGTCGCACCCACGGCGTGTGGCGAGCGCGTATCGATGGTTTCGCTGAGCCGAGTGAACGACCATTTGCGCCACGCCGGATCGGCGAGTGCGCCACGACCATGCTTGGACGCCACGGCCAGCGTTTCGGCGGACAGTGGTTCTTGGCCCGCCCACATCGTGGCCGGCACCCGATCGGGGAGCTCAGTGATGGCGATGGTGCCGGCGCTGGCGGCCGCCAATCGGCGGGCCTGAGCCAGTGCAGCGTCCATCGTGGTCGCGGCGTACTCGGGTTTGTGGACCTTCAGCCCCCCCTTCGGCCCGAGGCTGAGCGTGGTCAGGGTGTTCTGCACCGGGCCGCCGCCGTCCCGGTCGAGCAGCATCCTGCCGAGCGCAGAGGAGTTCGCGCCTGTAGTGGAGGCCCACCACAGCTCCACCCGGTGCTGGGCGCGGGTGAGCGCAACGTAGAGCAGCCGCAAGTCGTCGCCCTCGGCCTCTGTTGTGGCACTGCGCTTGCGCGCCGCCTGATTCTGGGCGGTGGTCTTGTCGTCGGGATCGAGCAGGCCGTCGTCCCAGCCCACCGCGGACGCAACGTCGATGGTGCTGAGACCATGCTGGGCGAACGAGTAGGGAGTTGTGGCGGCCTTGCCGCGCTTGAAGCTGAACGGCACGAGCACGATGGGGTACTCGAGGCCCTTGGCTGAATGGATGGTGGTGATCTGCACGGCGCGGGCATCGGAGTCGATGCGCCGCATGGTGACCTCGTTGTGGTCGTCGTTGGTTGCCACGAGTTCGTCGAGTACCCGCAGAGCCTGGGGCGCTTCGCAACTGCGCCCGTGGAGCGCTGTTGTGAGCAGTTCGGCGATGTGATCGAGATCGGTCAGGTGTCGGTCGCCTTCGGTCCTGCCGAGCACCGTGCTGAGCAACGCAGTGCGCGATTTCTCCTCGTCGTAGAAGGCGCTGATGCCGCGGCGGTGCAGCCGGTCGGCCATGAGGCCCACCTGCTCCTGCAGGCGTCCGAGCACACGTTCGGCATGGTCTCCGCACAGCTCGGCGGGGTCGGTGAGCAGGAACCATCCGAGTGCGGCGGCGCGCACCGTGGGGGCATGATGTGGTCGGGCAAGCGCCGTGAGCAGGAGCCGCCACTGTTCGACGGCGGGGCTCTTCAGTACTGATCCGGTTCGGGCGCGCACGGCGGGAACATGACTGCGACGGAGGGCGCCAGCCACGGCCTCGGCATCGGCCCCGGTGGGGACCAGCACAGCGATGTCGCCGGGCCGCACAGGGCGGCCGGTACCCGCCGAGTCGGTGATGATGCCGTGATCGAGCAATTCGATGGTGCGGGCAACGAGGTCGTTGAGGATCAGTGGTCGCGCCTTGGGGGTGGCCAACGCGCTGGCATTCTTCACGAGCAGGCTCGGGTGGGCGGGAACCACGCGCAGTTGTATTGGAGCGTCGTTGCCGAGCGCGTTGGGCACAGCGTTGGGCGCCGCCGTGACGGGCACGAACCTGATCTGGGGATCGCCGAGGGTGGCGCCGTCGAAGATGTGCGCGAGCCCGGCGAGCAGTTGCTGGTCGGAGCGGTGGTTGGTGGTCAGCTCGAACACCTGCGCCTGTTCGACGGCGTTGAGATAGGCATGCACGTCGGCGCCGCGGAACCGATAGATGGCCTGCTTGGGGTCGCCGACGGTGACGAGCACGCCGTTGGTGAATGCTCGCTTGAACACCTCCCACTGCAGCCGATCGGTGTCCTGGAACTCGTCGACGAGCACGACGCGATAGCGCTGAGCGAGTTGCTCGGCGACAACAGCGCCACGAACTGGGTCGACCAACGCCGCGTGGAGCCCGGCGATGATGGTGTCGTAGCTGATCTCGCCGCGCGTCTGCTGGCGGTGCCGCACCTCGGCGCAGGCCTGGTGGGCGAGATCGGACCACCGCTGGGCCAGGTCGTCGTCGGTGTGGGTGGGCACGAACCGGGACCCGGGGTTGGACAGCATTGCCGACACCGTGACGACGAGCTCGCGTTCGACCTGCATCGGTGAGAGCTGGGCCGTTGCTCCCTTGGTGGCGGGAGACAGGCGCAGGGGGATGTCGGAGAGCTCGGTGATGAGCAGATCGCGGCAGACCTCCTGGATGACATCGGCGGTGTTCTCGACCAGCACGGCGTCAGGATTGGCGCCCGCACGGAGGCCGAGTTGGCCCAGCGCCTGATGGCAGAAGCCGTGAATGGTGGTGATGGTGAGCTCGTCGAAACGAGTGACGGCGTCGGTCAGACGTTGGTGTCGTTCGAGGCGCTGGTGCTGGAGTGCCGGGTCGCCGATGATGGTGCTGAGCCATCCGTGCTCGGCGGATGCGCCGCCGGGGTTGCCCAGCGCCTGCGCGGCGAGGCTCAACACGCCGCGAGTGCGTTCGCGTAGTTCTGTGGCTGCGGCGCGGGTGAAGGTGACCACAAGGATCTGCTCCACCGGGACGGCCTGCTCGGCCACGAACCGGGCGATGAGGCCGGTGAGCGAGTACGTCTTGCCGGTGCCGGCGCTGGCCTCGAGCACGGTGCGCCCAGTTGGCAGCGGGCCGCTGAGGTCGAACCGCGAGCGTTGGGCGCCCGGGCTGCCCTGGCTGGCGGGGGTGATGTCGCTCATGCGGCGTCCTGGTCGTCGTCGGTGTCGGTATCGGATCCACTCTGAGACGACGGGAGGAACCGACGGAATGCTCCCCAGAGCAGGTCGGCAAACTGCTCGGCTCGTCCATCGCCGCCCGGGGCGAGGATGTCGTCGAGGGTGTGTTGGCCCCAGAAGAAACGTGTGGATGCGTCGCCGAGGTCGCGCTGCAGGGTGTCGTCGGTGACGTGGCGGGTGTCGTAGAGGTCGCGGCTCGAGCACTCGAACAGCGGCAACGGCTGGCAGAGCGCCTGCAGATGAATCTCGAGGGCCACCGAGAGCAGGTGCCGTGCTGCGAGGACCCGGTCGGGGCTGTCGATCGGTTGCAGGTGGACCAGCGTCGGTTTCGAACCGGATGTCGCGCGGGTGACCACGAGTGCGTGCCAGCCGCGGGAGGGATCGGTAACCACTGCGGAGGCGAGCGCCAGCGCTGCTGCGATTTCGTAGCGGGGCGCAGGACGTTTGAACTCGATGCACACCAGGGTGTCGCCGGAGACGTGGGTGATGAGGTCGATCAGCCGAACGCCACCCGGCGCGGCCGGTGCGCTGATGCGAAGGTCGATGTGTTGGCTGTCGTGGTGTGTGGCGAGAAGGCGCAGATTCGGCGCAGCATCGAGGAGCCGGGCGACATCACCCTCGACCTCATCGAGCGCAGCGGTGGCCAGGGCCCGAGGCGGCAGCCCGCCGAGCAGGTGTTGCGCAGCGCGCCACTGGCCGATGGACCCATGGGCCGACGGTGAACGGTGCAGTTCGAGCAGCGCGGTGCCGAGGCGCCAGATCTCGAGCGAGGAGACAGCGAGGGGGATCTCGTCGTCGATCTCGTCGGGCTCGCGGGGCAGTCGTGCGTCGAGCCGGTCGAGCAGGTAGGTGCGCGCCGGATGCGAACACGACACGCTGAGTTGGGCCAGCGTGACGGTGGCCGGGATGAGCGGGGCGAGCGACGCCACAGGGATCTCGGCGGGTTGGGCCGAACGACGGTCCATCGCTGCGGCCAACATTCGGCCATCGAAACCGAAGGGTGCCACGTGGTCGCCGGGGAGTTGGGTCAGCGAAAAGTTGCGTTCGTCGTACGCCTGGCGCGGATGGCGGCGCAGGACTGCAACATCGCGTGGCCCGGTGCTGGACACCACCGAGCCAGGCGCGGCGGAGCCCAGCGGCGCGGGTGCCGTGGTCGCCGATGGCGCGATGCTCGCTGCGACGATGTCGAACAATTCGGCCAACTGCACCGGGGCGGGCAACAGGCGGTTGGTGGTGATATCGCTGCCGTCGAAGGTGATGATGAGATGTTCGCCAGCTGCCATGAGGGCATCGAGCAGTAGATGCCGGCCCTCGCTGCGCTGGTCGCGCTCTCCCACACATGGCCGCGCGCCGAGCACGTCGTCGCCGTCGGTGCCGCCGGATCGCAGGCTGGCTTCGTCGAGACCGAGCACGCACACCACCCTGGCGGGCAGGTTGCGCACGGGCACCATGGCGGTCACGGTGACCGAGCCAGAGCGCAGGTTCAGCCGCCCGGTCTGGGCGCCGAGGAGGCCGCCGAGCATGGCGCGGATGTCGGTGAGCGTGAGGGCCACATCGCATGGCGTTCCGCCGACGAGGGATTGTTGCCGGAGGGCACCGATGTTCTCGAGCACCTGGGCGAGTTGCCATGCATCGGTTGGCTCGGTGGCGCACAGCGACCCGATGATGCCGGTGAGGATGTCGGCCCAGTCGTGGATGTTGTGGCTGACGCTGGTGGCCGAACGCGTCAGGCGCAGACGGGCGACGAGCTCGGCGAGCAGGCCGGCAGTACGCAGGCTTGAGGCGTCGATGTCGTCGAATGGGGCCACCTCGCCGGGTCCGACACGCGGGTTGGGCGCCGGCATGGCTGCGCCGAGCAGCAGCCGATCGAGTGTGCTCGCCCACGTGCCCTCGGTGATGTGCGGCGGAAGCCACTCTGAGCGCTGGTCGCTGTCGAGGCCCCAGCTGGTACCCAGGTCGGTGATCCATTGATCGATCAGGGTGATGTCGTCGTTGGTGATGCCAAGACGTTGGCGCACGGGCGCAAGCGCACAGAGACCGAGTAAGTCAGAGGCGGTGCACCGGCCGGCGGTGACGGTCAGGATTGCTGATACTGCAGCCCCGACCGGGTTGTCGGCCCCCAGTGACAGGTCACTGACCTGCACCGGCACCGGGAAGTCGCCACGTTGGAACACCGAGGCGACCAGCGGGGCGAAACGGGCGAGATCGGGGCAAACCACCACGACCTGATGGGGGGTGAGGGTGGGATCGGCAGCGAAGAGATGGCCGAGCGCATCGCGGAGCACCTCGAGCTGGCGGGTGGTGCCGTGGCAGGCGTGGACCTGCAAGCTGTCGTCGGGTTGTTGCGGAGGTGCCGACAGCGGAAAGGAGCCGTCGGGCGGGTGATCGGCGGTGAGGTCGGCCTGGATCTGGCGCAGCAGGGAGGGCGTTGTCGGATTGTCCGGGGCCGGATGATGATGGAACTGCACGTTGGGGACATCGCCCAACAGCGCAGCGACCTCCATCGATGGTCGGGCCCAGGACCGCAACAGCGGGTGGCGCACAGCAGCTGTTGCGTTGCACGACGCGCGTGGTACGAGCCGCCCGCCCAGCTGTTGGCGGCAGTTCTTCCACGCCACCACGGAGGGGTGCAGTACATACAGGTGCACCTCGAGTGCCGTGGCGAGGGCGGTGAGCACGCTGAGCTGTCCGGGAGCGACGGCGCTGATGCCGAACACGGCGACGCGCGCCGGCAAGGCCGTGGGTCGGTTGCCCTGAGCAAGCGCAGCGAGGAGTCCGGGTAGCAACTCGGCGCTGCTGGGCGTTCCGATGAGCGCGCGGACCTGGCGCCACAGCTCGGGTTGCCAGTGCTGGTCGGCGGGGAGCGGCACCACCGCACCGTTGTCGTCGAGTGTTCCGTCGCCGTTGTGGCCGAGTACCCATTGCTGCAGCAGCTGTGGGCGGTTGTTGGCATAGCCATCGAACAGGTCGGCGATACGTCGTGCCGTGGTGTAGCGCGCCGAGGAAGGCGAGGTGACTTCGGGGCGGCCGGGTACCGCGACCGAATTGGATTCGAGCGTCTGCAGAACGGCCCAGGTGAGGTGGTCGATATCCCATGGGTCATCGGACGACAGCGGCTGACCGAGAGCTGATCGCACGAAGCGACCCGGGAAGACCATCTCGATGTTGGCAGCGACGCCGTCGCTCCGGCCGGCAGCACCGAGACGCAAGGAGAGTTGCTGCTGCAACCAATCGCGCATGCCTGCCGTGGGGACGGCGATCACTTCGGGGGCGAACGGATCGGGGAGGGGCACGGCCAGCAGCGTGGACAACGATTCCGTCAATGCCTGCAGGTGCGGGCCGTGGTGGATGTGGAGAGCCAAAGCAGCCTCAGCGGTTTCGTCGTGTGTCGGGTGAGTCGAGTGTCGGGTGAGTCGTGTGTCGGGTGAGTCGTGTGTTGGATGAATGGGTGTCGAGTGAACGGGTGTCCGGTCGCCGCCGACCCGTGCAGCCATTTGACCACATGGGTGTGACATCGCTGCGCGGACGGTCGTGGGTGCACCCTCGGCGTGGGCGGCTCAGTCGGGTTTGGCGATCATCACCGTGGTCGATTTGATGATGGCGATCACGTTGTCTCCCGGCGCCACATCAAGGTCCGTGGTCGCCTCGCGGGTGATCGAGGCATTGAGGCGTTGGCCGTCCGGCAACACCATCTTCACCGTCGACATGATCTCGCTGTGCGTCACCCCCGTGACGACCCCTCGCAGTTGGTTGCGTGCACTCAGCCGCAATTCGGGCGCGGCGGGTGCGATGGTCGACACCACAGCTGGATCGATGGCGCGGTCGAGGAAGCGCCGTGCAGCGCGCGCCGATTCGGCCCTCCAGAGTTGGACCAGATCGTCATCGGCGCTGGCGGACGTGAGCGAGTCGAGGAGGTCGGCGAAGTGCGCGCGTTGCGCGATCAGCAACGGCCTGGTGTCGGCTCCGCTGCGTTCCAGCAGGGTGAGCTTGACGAGGAGCTCGGTGCGTACATCGCGCAGATGCTCGATCGGCTGGGCAAGCCACCGGTCGTTCTCTGACCGACCGGGCCGAGTCATGGCCAGCACCACCCGATCGCGCCCCGGGCCGGATTCGTGCGCAGATCGCTTCAGCAGTTTGCGTGCGACGAGTCCATCGATCGCCCGATAGGTGAGCGGGCGACTCAGTGTCCAGATGTGCCCGATGTCGCCATCATGAGCCAACAGCGAACCGATGGCCCATCCGTGTGCTGCGCCCTCTGCCACGAGTGCGAGGCAGACGTGTTCGGCGAGGGAGGGTTCGTCGGCGGCCACACGGCGAGAGTACAACATGGCCGTGGTCAATAGTTACAGAATGATTTTACAAACATCACAAGCTGACTATAGTACCGTGATGGGCAAAACGCATCGGGTCTTGGTCGCCTCTCTCGCCGTACTGGGCTCCGTGGCGAGTTCATGTGGTTCCGACGCGAAAGACACCGCGGCCACGACCGCTGCCACCTCCACGCCGGCGGCTACAGCAACTGCCGCGAGCAACACGGCTTCGGCCACAACCGTCCCGACGATGACGGGGACGATAACGGTGTTTGCCGCATCGTCGTTGACCGAGGCCTTCACAGAGATGGGTGCCGCGTTCGAGAAGGCGAACCCTGGCGCGAAGGTGATCTTCAGCTTCGGTGGCTCGGGCGACCTCGTCACCCAGATCGGTCAGGGTGCCCCGGCCGACGTGTTTGCCTCGGCAGACGACTCGAACATGACCAAGCTCGTCGAAGCCGGTAACGCATCGGGCACGCCGACAGTCGTGGCCAAGAACTCACTGGAGATCATCACCGAAGCCGGCAACCCCAAGGGCATCGCCACCCTGGCCGATCTCGCCACGCCCGATCTCGTCGTTGTGCTCTGTGCGACCACGGCGCCCTGTGGCAAGCTGGCGGCTCTGGTGTTGAAGACAGCGGGTGTGACTGTTGTGCCGAAGAGTCTCGAGGACAAGGTGAAGGGTGTCGTCACCAAAGTGACCATGGGCGAAGCCGATGCTGGAATCGTGTTCGCCACCGATGTGCAGGCCGCTGGATCGAAGGCCACGGGCGTTGCAATTCCGGCCGAACAGAACGCGGTCACCAACTACTCGCTCGTCGTCACCAAGCAGGCCACCAACACCACGACAGCGTCGGCCTTTATCGCGTCTGTGGCAAGTCCCGCGGGACAGGCAATCTTGGCCAAGTACGGGTTCCTGGCACCGTGAGCCAACGACGATGAGCGACGCAACGCGCTCGATCGCCTCACCCCCTCGCCGGGGTCGCCAGGGTCGTCCGGGTCGCCCGGGTCGCCCGGTCGGTCGCGACCGGTTGCCGGCACTTGCGCTCGTGCTCGCGATGATCGCGGTTGCATTCTTCGCGCTGCCGTTGATGGGGCTGCTGTGGAAAGCACCGTGGAGCAACGCGTGGTCGCTGCTGCACAAGGCCGGCTCGCTGACGGCACTGCGTTTGTCGATCGTGTGCTCGCTGTGGGCCACGGCGCTCTCGATCATGTTCGGTGTGCCCCTCGCATGGTTGTTGGCCCGCGTCGAGTTTCGTGGTCGCGGCATCGTCCGAGCGCTCTGCACACTGTCGATGGTGCTGCCCCCCGTGGTCGGCGGCGTGGCGCTGTTCTTCGCGCTCGGTCGGCGTGGGTTCGTCGGCCAGTACCTGGATCGCTGGTTCGACATTCGCCTGCCCTTCACCACAGCGGGTGTCGTGGTGGCGCAGACCTTCGTGGCGATGCCGTTCCTGGTGCTCACGGTAGAGGCAGCGCTGCGCCAGTTCGATCGGCGGTTCGAGGACGCAGCGCGCACGCTGGGGGCCAGTCGCTGGTATGTGTTCCGTCGCGTCACGCTGCCGGCAATTCGCCCAGCGCTGGTGGCCGGTGCGGTGCTCGCGTGGGCGCGCGCACTCGGTGAGTTCGGCGCCACCATCACCTTTGCCGGTAACTTCCCGGGCACCACGCAGACCATGCCGCTCGCCGTGTACCTGGCCCTCGAGTCAGATCCAGCGCAGGCCATCGTGCTCGCGCTGGTGATGATCGTCATGTCGTTCGCCGTGCTGATCGGTCTGCGCGACCGATGGCTCGGTGCTGTCACGACGCGATCAGCATGAGTCTGGCCGCACAGATCTCGTTGTCGATTGGGACGTTCGATCTCGACGTGCAGTTCAGCGTGGAGCCGGGCGAGGTGGTCGCGCTGCTCGGCCCGAATGGTGCGGGCAAGAGCACTCTGCTGCGTGCCCTTGCAGGTCTGGCCCCCATCGACGGCGGCCGTATCGCCATCGACGACACCGTGCTCGACGATCCGGCAGCCGACGTGTTCGTCACTGCCGATGCCCGACCGGTCGGTGTGGTCTTTCAGGACTACCTGCTCTTTGCGCACCTCAGCGCGCTCGAGAACGTGGCCTTCGGGCTGCGCGCCCGCGGCATGCCTCGCGCTCAAGCCAACAAGGTTGCAGCCGAGAGGCTGGGCCGCATGGGACTGAGCGACCATGCCGGTCATCGCCCTGCGCAACTCTCTGGTGGTCAGGCGCAACGCGTCGCGCTGGCAAGGGCGCTCGCCACCCAGCCGCGATTGTTGTTGCTCGACGAACCGCTCGCCGCGCTCGATGCAGGCACGCGCGCGGAGGTGCGCACCGACCTCCGCCGACATCTGGCAACGTTCGCTGGAATGCGAATACTGGTGACGCACGACCCGATCGACGCCTATGCGCTCGCCGATCGGGTGATTGTCATCGAAGACGGGCGGGTCTCTCAAACCGGTTCTCTGGCCGAGGTGACTGCGCAACCAAGATCGCGTTACGTGGCCGATCTCGTTGGCGTCAACCTGCTCTCGGGTGACCTGGCTCATGGGGTCCTCACGACTCCCACTGGCGCCCAGATCGTCTCGCTCGACGGCGCCGCGGAACCCACTCCCGATGGTTCGGCACTCGTGGCCATCCGCCCGCAGTCAATCGTGCTGCACCCTGAGCAACCGCTGGGCAGCACACGCAACGTGTGGCCGGTCACGGTGATCGACATCGACCAGTACGCCGACCGCGTGCGGGTACGCCTGGACGGCCCGGTACCGCTGGTCGCCGAGATCACGCCCGCTGCGCTGGCCGCGCTGGCGTTGCAGCCGGGCAGTCGAGTCTGGGCCGCTGTGAAGGCCAGCGAGACAATGGCGTACCCTTCGTAAGTACCGCCGTTTCGACACACTGCCAATCAACACAGGCGTTTCGACAAACCCCTCCGGGAGGAACTCATCATGACCACCACCAACTACGACAAGCTCTACATCAACGGTGCATGGGTTGCGTCCACGTCCAGCGAGACCATCAATGTGATCGATTCCGTCACCGAGACGGTGATGGCCACCATCCCCGCTGGCACCGCCGCCGATGTCGATGCCGCCGTCATGGCTGCTCGCTCAGCGTTCGATGGGTGGGCCGCCACACCGACCGAGGAGCGAGCCAAGTACCTCACCCGTATCGGCGATTCGCTGGGTGCGCGCATGGACGAAATCGCGACGGCGATCTCCAAGGAGACCGGCATGGCGAAGTGGTTGTCGCAGATGGTCCAGGTGGGCCTGCCGATCAACAGCTTCAACCAGGCCGGGGCGTTGGCCGAGAGCTACGTGTACGAGGAGAAGGTCGGCAGCTCGTTGGTCGTGCGCGAGCCGATCGGTGTGGTCGCGTGCATCACCCCGTGGAACTACCCGCTGCACCAGATCGCCGCGAAGGTTGCATTTGCAATGGCCGCGGGTTGCACCGTGGTGCTGAAGCCCAGCGAGGTCGCGCCGGTCGATGCGTTCATCCTGGCCGACATCATCAACGAGATCGGCCTGCCTGCGGGCGTGTTCAACCTCGTTTCGGGTGTCGGCCCGGTGGTGGGCGAGGCCATGGCGCTGCACCCCGAGGTGGACATGGTGTCCTTCACCGGCTCCACCCGCGCCGGTAAGCGCGTGATGCAGCTCGGTGCCGAATCGATCAAGAAGATCGCGCTCGAGCTCGGAGGTAAGAGCGCCAACGTCATGCTCGAGGACCTCGACGAAGCCACCTTCGCCAAAGCCGTTGCCGACGGTGTGGGCAAGGCGTTCCTCAACTCCGGTCAGACCTGCTCGGCGCTCACCCGCATGCTCGTGCCGCGCAGCCGTCTGGCCGAGGCCGAGGCGATTGCTGGTGCCACGGCATCGGCGATGGTCGTCGGTGACCCGTTCGCCGCCGGCGTGCACCTGGGCCCGCTCGCTTCGGCCGCCCAGCGCGACCGCGTGCAGGGCTACATCCAGAAGGGCATCGACGAGGGCGCCACGCTGGTTGCCGGTGGTCTCGGTGCCCCCGAGGGACTCGATGTCGGGTTCTACGTGCGGCCAACGGTGTTCTCGGGTGTCACCCCGCAGATGACCATCGCCCAGGAGGAGATCTTCGGGCCGGTGCTGTCGATCCTGCCCTATGACGGCGAGGACGATGCGGTGCGTATCGCCAACGGCGTGGTGTACGGCCTTGCCGGCGGCGTGTGGTCGGGCGACAAGGCGCATGCCGAGAAGGTCGCCCGTCGCCTGCGTACCGGCCAGGTCGAGGTCAACGGTGGCGCCTTCAATCCCAACGCCCCGTTCGGTGGGTACAAGCAGTCGGGCATCGGGCGCGAATACGGCCGGTTCGGTCTCGAGGAGTTCCTCGAGATCAAGAGCCTGCAGCTCTGATTGCATGCCGATGCGTCAGCTCGGCCCCCGGCACCGCCCGGGTCAGCTGAGCTGACGCAGTCGGCTCTCGACGTCTTCGCGGTTCACGTAGCCGCCGCACATGCGCCGCAGGCCGGTGAACGAACCGCGCCCGTGCATGACGCGCCAGTTGTCGAACAACAGCGCCTCGCCGGGTGCCAGCACATGGCGCCACTGCATCGACGGGTCGTTGGCCAATGTGTCGAAGGCGCGCAGCGCGTCGTAGAACGCGATCATCTCGTGCTCGGGCAGCAGGAACGGGGCCCGGTCGTAGTTGTTGAACGACACCTGCACCAGGTGCCCGGCGTGGTCGTGGCGGAACACGGGTCGAGCGGCCATGAGGTGTGCGCCATCGCCGATGTACTGCCCCGGCACGGCAACGCTGGAGAGCGTGGCAAAGTGCTCGGGCATTGCGGTCTGCATGTGTCGTGCAACGGCGAATGCATCGACCATCGTGGACTCACCACCGGTGCCTTCGAACTGCAGGCAGTGCAGCAGCTGCACGCCGGGTGCGTCGTTCGAGTAGGTGCCGTCGGTGTGCGGACGCAGCTCGAGGTTGGTGTATGCCGTATCTGCCTTGGTGAGGTCGGCCGTGAACTCCCACATGCCCCCGAAGATGGTCTCGCGCACGTACCCGATACGCCGGAGCAACGCCTCGGTCGCCTCTGGTGTGGCGGGCGTGCCGACCGCGAGGCAGAACCCGTATTCGGCGGTCTTGGCCAACCACTCGCGTACGCCGTCCTCAGAGTTCATCACGGCGCCGTGCGGCACCATCGGCACGTGGGCGCGGATGAAGGAACCGTCCCACAGCGTGATCGCCGTGTCGGCGGTGGCGCGTGGTACGGCAGGTGTGCGGTACTTGGCCAGGAACGACACCGGCAGCACCGAGTTGGGGCTGTCGTCGCTCCAGGTGAGATCGATGGTGTCGTCGCCCACCTCGGCGGCCGTGCCCACGAGATCGAGCGGCAGCGCCGCAGTGAACAACTGGCGCTGTTGGGTCACGGGATGCATGGTGCCGTCGTCATGGGCATGGTCGCGCAGCCAGATCCAGGGATAGCGCGTCACGGTGTGGTCGTCCCAGGTGACCTCGAGCGACGAACGATCGAGGTGCAGCGATGAGATGGCGATCATGGCGAGAGACTCCGATTGGGCGGTGTTTGGCGCGGTACTGATGCCCACTTCGGATTCTACGGTCACCGCTCGCTGTCCCGTCAGCGCGGGGTTGCGGGCCGGGCCGTTGCGGACGTGATGGGGACCTTTGGCACTGATGGCACAGGGGCCCGATGCCCGATGATGGGGGCGAGAGGAGGCTGCAATGACTGCTGCCATCGGCACGCGCATCGACCTGCACGGCGCAACGCGCCAGTACCGCATCGGTGAGAACACGATCACCGCCCTCGATCGTGTCGACCTGCACGTCGACGAGGCCTCGCTGGTCGTCATCCTCGGGCCGTCGGGGAGCGGCAAGACCACGTTGCTGAACCTCATCGGAGGACTCGATGCAGCGACATCGGGCACGGTCGCCGTTGGCGGGCAGGACGTCACAGGAATGAGCCGGTCGGCGCGGTTCGGTTTCCGTCGGCGGTGTGTCAGCTTCATCTTCCAGACGTTCAACCTGTTGCCCGGTCTGACCGCGTTGGAGAACGTGCAGTTCGGCGCAGATGTGGCGGGTCGGCCCGACGCGGCCGAACGCGCCCGGGCGGCGCTGGGCGATGTCGGCCTTGGCGATCGGCTCGATCATTTCCCCCATCAGCTCTCGGGCGGCGAGCAGCAGCGCGTCGCCATCGCCCGTGCACTGGCCACGGGGAACCCCATCCTGCTCGCCGACGAACCCACCGGCGAGCTCGACTTCCGGACCGGCGTGCAGATCCTGCAGCTCCTCAAGGCCCAGGCGGATGCCGGCCTGACGGTGCTAGTGGTCACGCACAATCGCGAGATCTCACGTGTCGCTGATCGTGTCATCGAGCTGTCGAGCGGTCGGGTGATCAGCGACGGCCCGCCGGTGGGCGGGCGTGCCGAGATTGCCGATCTGCAATGGTGAGGTCATCGCGGATGCTGTTCTGGCGTTGGTCCCTGCGCGACCTGCGCAGGCGTTGGTTGTCAGTGGTGGCCATTGCGATCGTCATTGCCATCGGCACGGGGGTCTTTGCCGGTCTGGGCAGCACGTCAGCCTGGCGGCGGAGCTCGAATGATGCCAGCTACGCCTTGTTGCACATGCATGATCTCGAGCTCAGGCTCAGCCCGGGCACAATTGCACCGCAGGGTGCGCTGGCTGCACTGGTTGCCGACCTGACGGGCACAGCGATGGTGACAGCGGTCCAGGAACGGCTGATTGTCTCGCGCCAGGTCGATGCATCCACCGGGTCGAAGGTGGTGTTGGTCCCCGGCGAACTGGTGGGCGCTGACCTGTCACCCGACGCGGGTGTTGACCGCCTGTCGATTTCCAGCGGAACACGACCGCAGGCCGGCGGCGGCGGCGGCGGCGGTCAGGTGATCCTGGAGGAGAAGTTTGCCCAGCACTATCACCTGGCCGACACGGGGTCGTTGGTCCTCGCCGGTGGCACGCCGGTGCGGTACACCGGGGTGGGTGTATCCCCGGAGTACTTCCTCATCACCGGGGTGGCCGACGCCGGCTTTCTCGCCGAGGCGAACTATGCGGTGGTGTTCACGGGGCTGGCGGAGTCGCAGCGACTCGCCGGCCTTGCGGGCCAGGTGAACGACATCGTCATCGGGCTGGCCCCCGGGACGGACCGAGATGCCATCGGTGCCCAACTGGCGGCGGCCGTGCGCAGCAACGGCGCGTTGAGCGGCACGGTCGAGACGCGCGACGACGATCCGGCGTACCGGCTGATGTACGACGACATCGGTGGCGACCAGAAGCTGTGGAACGTGCTGTCGGCGCTGATCCTGATCGCCGCATCGATCGCAGCGTTCAACCTGATCGGACGCATCGTCGACGCGCAGCGCCGTGAGATCGGCGTGCAGATGGCGCTCGGCGCCTCGCCGGCACGCATCGTGCGCCGACCGGTCCTCGTCGCCGCGCAGATCGCGTTGCTCGGGGCGTTGCTGGGTGTCGTGGTGGGTCTGGTGGTCGGTGCAGCGATGCGCGGCCTCCTAGTGTCGTTGCTGCCGCTGCCCGTGTGGTCGACGCCGTTTCAGGTGGGCACCTTCCTGCGCGCCGCCGTATTGGGATTCGTCCTGCCGTTCGTGGCCAGCGTCTTGCCGGTGCGGCGCGCCGTGCGGGTGGAACCTGTCGATGCGATCCGCACCACGCACCTCGCCGTGCGCGGCACCCGCCTGACGGCGCTGAGCCGTCGATTTCGCATACGCCGTCACGCCGACAGCCTGCGGCGGCTGCCGCTGCGCAACGTGCTCCGGGCCCCACGCCGCACACTGTTGACAGCACTCGGCGTGGGAGCAGCGGTGTCTGCGCTGGTTGGAGTGATGGGCATGCTCGACACCTTCAACACCACCATCCGCATCGGCGAGCACGAGTTGCTCGTGGCTGCGCCGGACCGGGTGATGACTCGTCTCGACGGCTTCCAGCTCGTGGCAGGCGCTGTCGTCGACGATATCCGGGCGCTGCCACAGGTGCGGTCGGCGGACCCCGAACTCGAGTTGCCGGCGATTGTGTACACCGGTTCGCGCACCACGGAGATCGATCTGCTGCTGCAGGTGCTCGTGCTCCATCCGTCAGCGGGGAGCGACAGTTGGGCGCCGAGCATCAGCCGTGCTGCTCCAGCCGGGGGGCGTCCGGGCATCGTGCTGGCAGCGAAGGCGGCCGTCGACCTGGGTGTGCGACCGGGCGATGTGGTGACGGTGCAGCACCCGTTAGCCACGGGACCGACCAGCTATACAATGCGCGATACCGACTTCACGGTCATCGGCGTGCATCCGAGCCCGCTGCGCTCGCTGGCGTTCGTGGACAGCGGCAACCAATCCGTCTTCGGCCTGACGGGGGTGACCAATGTGATCCAGGTCCGGCCGGCTGTCGGAACGACTGGCGACGATCTCCGCCGGGCACTGTTCGACATGCCGGGCGTGGCATCGGCGCAACCCGTGGCCGCCATCACCGACTTGTTCCGCAAGGCCCTCGAGCAGTTCCTGTCGTTCCTCCTGATCGCCGCGGTGGCCGTGCTGGTGCTCGCACTGCTGATCGCGTTCAACTCCACCAGCATCTCTGTCGACGAGCGCACCCGCGAACACGCCACGATGTTCGCTTTCGGCCTGCCGATCCGGTCGGTGTTCGCCCTGATCGCGAAGGAGAGCGTGATCGTGGGCGTCTTCTCCACGCTCACCGGTCTCGGTATCGGCTACCTACTGGTGCGCTGGATGATGATCTCCATCGTCGGTTCCATCGTTCCCGACTTCGGCTTCACCATCAGCATCAGCGCGATGACCCTCGGCATCGCGTTGTTCGTCGGTGTGGCCTCGGTCGGCCTCACCCCGTTGCTGCTCATTCGTCGGCTCCGCAGGATGGACATCCCCGATGCACTGCGCATCATGGAGTGATGCGCGCAGGCATCACCGGAACAGGTAGATCAACGCCACGACCACGCCGAAGACGATGATGAAGGCGCGGAGCTTCTTGGGCGGCAGCACCCCAGCGAGGCTGCCACCGAAGTGCCCGCCGACCATGCTCGCCGGGGCCATGACGGCCACCAGTGTCCACTCGATGCGGCCGGAGAACACCAAAAACGCCGCTGCGCACACGTTGACCACGAGCGAGAGCAGTTGTTTCACCGCGTTGAGCCGCGTGAAGGCGAGCTCGGAGAACAGACCGAGGACGGCGATGAGCATGATGCCGAGCCCGGCGCCGAAATAGCCGCCGTAGACCGCAGCCCCCGTCACGGCAAACAGCTCGAGGAGGGTGTGCGAGCGAGAGCCGCGGGCGCGCGACTTGAGCCAGGACCGCAGGCGATCCTGGAACCCCAAGAGGGAGCAGGCCGCCAGAATGAGGAATGGCACGATCTGGCGGAACACTGCCTCGCTGGTGACGATGAGCAGGATCGAGCCGCCCAGGCCGCCGAGAGCCGCTGCGACCAGCTGTGGTCGCAGCCCCCGGCTGAGGCCGGCGAGGTCCGTGCGCTGGGCGTAGGTGCCGCCGATGTAGCCCGGGCACAGCGACACCGTGTTGGTCGCGTTCGCCCGGATCGCAGGGATTCCAATGGCGGTCAGCACGGGGAAGGTGATGAGCGTCCCGCCGCCGGCAATGGCGTTCACCGCTCCGGCGGCCACGGCTGCTGCGCCCGCGCCGAGATGAGCCAGCGCTGAGATGTCGGTCATCGGTGTGGTCCGTTCAGGTGCCGAGGGGCGCGGTCGGAACGGTCGCAAACATCACCGCAATGCTAACCCGGCGGCCTGTATCGGGGCCTGTTTGGCCGATGCGCGACGCAAGAGGCCAGCGTGCCCGCCATTTTTGGCCGATTTTCCGGTAGATTGAGCCGATCTTTCGCGACGGTCCCGGTGTCTTCCCCGGTGACTTCCCCGCCAGAGTCGTCCACCTCAGCGCCAGTGAAGGATTCCCATGACCGTGTCGGCAACCAGCCCAGCGACCACTCCAGCAGCCAAGGCGCCAGCAGCCAAGGCGGCGGCAAAGCCGGCTGCGAAGGCGGCCCCGAGAAGGGCCTCGGCCAAGAATCAGGGCGCTGCGCTTCCCGAGGATCACACGCCGGCCCAGGCCATTGCCCACGCAATCATCACCCTGCACCTCGATCTGGCGCCGTCGGTCAACCGCATCATGGACGCAGAAATCGAAGAAGAAGCCCGCCTCGTGGCGATCACCTTGTTCCATAACTCGCTCGATGTCCCCGGTGATCCCTACCGCTTCCCCCTCGCGGCGATCGAGGCCGGCCGTCAGATGGCTCCTGGTTCCGGCACGGAGTAGTACGCACGGGCAGCGTAAACACCCGGTGCAACCCGGTCGCTGCAAGCCGGAGCCGAACCGCGTGGATCTGCGATAGAACATATGTATGGCCATCTCATGTGCGTACTGCGGCGGTGAACACGCTGCCCCGGCTGAGGTCCGCGCCTGTTGGCAGCGCAATCCCGAGGGCATCGGGGTCACGCCGGTGGTGGCCGAACCGTTCGAGATGTGGCCAGATCCGGCAGACGGCGTGAGCTCTGGCTCCGGCTCCGGCTCCGGCTCTGGCTCTGGCTCTGGCTCTGGCTCTGGCTCTGGCTCTCGCGTGAGCTCCGGCTCTGGCGTGAGCTCCGGCTCTGGCGCGAGCTCCGGCTCCGGCGCTGGCCCCGCAGCGCGTCACGAATACAGCGCCCCCGGGCCGGTAGCGCTGGGCCGGGGCATCGTTCTCGTTGCCGGGGCCGATGTTGCGCAGGCGTGGCAGGACGCATCGCGGGTGGTCATCGACCGCGCCGTGATCGACCAGCCCGACGACACCGTTGCCACGCTCACGACAGAGGCGTTCGCCGGCCGACGCGTGGTCATCGAACTCGATGCGAGCATCGTCGACTCCTTCCGTGAACCGCCACGGGTGGTGACCTCGACCGAGCCCTTTCTGCTCGGACCACGATTCACGTTCATGCTCGACCAGTTGCACCACCTGGTGTGGAGCAATGCCATCGACTGCACCGGTCCCACGGCTCACTGGGCGCTGTTCGACACGGCGATGGCGTCGGGTGCCGTGCCGTCGCCCGACGGTGTCGGCGATCTTGCGCTCGCCGATGGCTCGCGGGTGTGGATCGATGGTGGGCCCATCCGTCGCCTCGAGCCGATCGATGGCGTGCCGGTGTTGCACGCAGTGAGCCTCGAACACGGGTCACTGCGCGTGCCGTTACCCGTTGGTGCCGATGCTGAACTCGCTGTCGACCAACGTGGTGCCGTGCAGCATGCGGGTGGCGCAGCGCGGGTGATCGCCCCGGCGGGCAGCGGCAAGACGCGGGTGCTCACCGAACGGGCGCGACACCTCCTGAACGGCTGGCGGCTCCCACCCGGGGCGGTGAGCCTGGTGGCGTTCAACAAGCGTGCCCAGGAAGAGATGCAGGCCCGAACGGGCGACCTGCGCGGGTTGCGTGTGCGCACGTTGAACGCCATTGCCCTGGCCATCGTGAACGGCAGCGCACCGTTCATGGCGCAGCAGCGCACCTATCGCACCATCGACGAGATCGAGGTGCGCCGCATCATCGGGCGACTGGTGCAGTTTCCCCGGAAGCGCAACACCGACCCCATCGCCTCGTGGATGGAGGCGCTCAGCGTGGTGCGCCTCGGCCTGCGCAGCCCGCAGGATGTGGAGGCCATGTACGACGGCGACGTCGATGGCCTGGCCGACATGTGGCCGCGTTATCGCGCAGCGCTCGACCGTGATGGTGCGCTCGATTTCGACGAGCAGGTCTACCGCGCCATCGAGATGTTGCTCGGCGACGCCGAGACCCGGCGCAGTGCGCAGCGGGCGTGCCGGCTGCTGTTGGTCGACGAGTTCCAGGACCTGACACCCGCTCACGTGCTGCTGGTACGGCTGTTGTCGGCCCCCGACTTTGCCGTCTTCGGGGTGGGCGACGACGACCAGACCATCTACGGATACAGCGGCGCCGATCCAGCATGGCTGATCGACTTCGCCTCGCTGTTCCCCAATGCGGGGGCCCATCCGCTCGAGGTGAACTACCGCTGCCCAGCCGACATCGTGCAGGCCGCCGACCGGCTGGTGCGCCACAACCGGCGTCGCGTCGCCAAGGTCATCCGCTCGGCCAGGCCCGACAGTACGGGCTTGCACGTGGTCACGTCGCAGGACACCCTTGCCGCCACCGTCGATGCGGTGCGCGCCGCGCTGGCGGCTGGCTGTGCCCCATCGGATATCGCCGTACTCACCCGCGTCAACGCGTTGCTCGCCCCGGTGCAACTCGGGTTGCTGGCCGAGGGCATCCCCGTTCAGGGGGGCGTGGGTACTGAGTTCACCGAGCGCACGGCCATTCGTGCCGCCCTGGCATGGATGCGCCTCTCGGTGGCCGATCCATCCCAGCTCGATCCCGGCGATCTGGCCGAGGCCCTGCGCCGACCGTCCCGACCGCTGCATCCCAACGTTGCCACGTGGGTGGGCGAGCAGAGCTCGCTGCAGGGCCTGCACCGGCTCGCTGCCCGGGTGAACAACGACCGTGATGCGCAACGCATCACCACCTTTGCCGACGACATCGCCCGCCTGCACGGCCTGGCCCGCTCCGGTTCGGCGGCCGACGTGCTGGGTTCGCTCGCCGTCGATGTCGGTCTGGGGGCGTCCATCGCCACGCTCGACGACAGCCGGCGGGGCATGAACCGTGCGGCGCAGAACGACGATCTTGTTGCCATGGCGCAATTGGCCAGCCTGCAGCCCGACCCGGCGCGCTTTGGCCCCTGGCTTCGCGAACAACTGGCCCAGCCGCGCAACAGCAGCGGTGTCACGCTGGCAACGGTGCACCGGGTGAAGGGCCAGGAATGGCCCGTGGTGGTGCTGCACCATGCCGAGGCCGATCAGTACCCGCACCGTTTGGCCGAAGACCACGAAGAGGAGCGACGTGTGTTTCACGTGGCGCTCACCCGGGCCCGCCAACAGGTCACCGTGGTGGTGGGGGCATCACCGTCGCCGTTCGTCACGGAGATGCGCAGCGAGCCGGCCGCCTTCGCAGCGCAGGTCCCTGTCGTGGCACGCGTGAGCCAGCGCGACGCGCCACGGCCCGCCCCGGCGCGTGACACGCAGTTTCCCAAGGGAACCGTCTTGGCCGCACCCGGACTGGTGCTGGTCGACGGCGGACAGGAATGGACCATCGAGACCGTGACCGCCGATGGCGTCGTCGCCCGAATGGGCACGGTCACCCGCCGCTTCGCGGTGGGTGCGGCGGTGGTCAGCGCTGGTCGCCAGCGTGGGGCGCTCGGTGTCACCACCGGTGCGGCACCGTCGCCGGCCAGCATCCGGGCACACGACCTGCTCCGTCAGACGCGCGACCGGCTGCGCAACGGCAAGCCGGCCTATGTTGTGTTCGACGATGCCACGCTCGAACGCATCGCCCTTGCCATGCCCACCGAGCTGGCAGCCCTCCATGCCATTCAGGGCATCGGTCCGGCAAAGCTCGAGCAGTATGGCGACGCGGTCCTGCTCGCCATCGAAGACGCAGCGGTCCAGCCCGACTGACCCAGACCCTGCCCGGCGGTTGGGTTCACCAGACACCGCTGCGAGACTGGCCGATATGGCACTGCGTGAGGCTCAGCTCGACAGGATCCGCAACGGATCCTTCGATGTACTCGTGGTCGGTGGCGGAATCAACGGCGCGGTCAGCGCCGCCGCGCTGGCGGGTCGCGGTGCATCGGTGGCGCTTGTGGACCGCGGCGACTTCGCCGGCTTCACCAGTCAGGAATCGTCGAACCTGGTCTGGGGCGGGTTCAAGTACCTCGAGCACTACGAGTTGCTGCTGGTGTGGAACCTGTGCCGCTCGCGTAACCGGCTGATGCGCGCCTATCCCGACAACATCAAAGAGATCAGCTTCCTCGCCAGCCTCGACAAAACGTCGCCGTACTCACCGTGGTTCTCGGCGCTCGGTGCCATTGGCTACTGGGTCATCGGCCAGTTCGGCACGCGGCGTCCACGCCTGATGCGCACCAGCACCATCAGGGCCGAGGAGCCTGCAGTCAACGCCACGACGGTGCGTGGTGGCATCGAGTACCGCGACGCCTATCTCGTCGACAACGACGCTCGATTCGTGTTCTCGTTCGTGCGGTCCGCCATCGAGGCCGGCGCCTCGGCGGCCAACTATGTCGAGCTCGTCTCGGCGACGCGCCAGGGCGACCGTTGGAAGGCCGAGCTGCGCGATGTCGATTCGGGTGAGACCCTCACCACCACGGCCAAGGTCATCGTCAACGCGGCCGGACCCTTCGTGGATGGGCTCAACAGCCAGTGGGGGCTCAGCACCGCGCACCGCATCGTGTACTCCAAGGGCATCCATCTGGTCGTGCCCCGGTTGACCACCAACGACCACAACCGCGTGCTGGCGTTCTTCGACGACACGCAGCGGCTGTTCTACGTGATCCCCATGGGCCGACGGTCGGTCATCGGCACCACTGATACGCGCATCGACGAACCGTTCACCGCAGTGAACGACGACGACCGCACGTTCCTGCTGGAACAGATCAACAACCGACTCGACCTGGCCCAGCCGTTGACCGTGGCCGACATCATCTCCGAGCGCTCGGGTGTGCGACCCCTCGTGGTGAGCAGCAGCGGCGATGACCAACGCAACGTCGATTGGACCTCGCTCAGCCGCAAGCACGCCATCGAGCACGACCCCGACAAGCGCGTGGTCACCATCTTCGGAGGCAAGTTGACCGACTGCCTCAACGTGGGCGAGGAGGTGGCGGCAGCCGTCGAGTCGATGGGTGTGCCGCTGGAGAAAGATCTACACAACTGGTACGGCGAACCCGCCCCAGCCACCCGCGACGAGTTCTACCGCCAGGCCAGGCTGATGAAGCTCGACTCGTTGCGCAACAAGCAGGACACCGAGCCCCTCACCGACCGGCTCTGGCGCCGCTACGGCCGCCGGGCGTTCTCCATGCTCGAGGCCATTCGTGACGATCCAGCAATGGGCGAGGACATCATGGACAGCGCCGATTACCTGCGCGTGGAGCTGCACCTGCAGGCAACGACCGAGATGATCACCAAGCTCGAGGACTTCATGCGCCGACGGTCGAAGATCGATCTCGTGGTGCGTGATGAAGACATCCGTAGCTCTTCTGGGCTGCACGAGGTTGCCACGATCCTGTTCGGGGACGACGCCGATCGGCGGCTGGCCGAATACCTCGAGGGATGAATCCCATGGGCACACCCACCGACAACGGCGTGGCACACGTCGACATTCCCACCGCTGACGGCGCCATGCCTGCTGCGCTGGCAGTGCCATCCCACGCGCAACCGCGCGGTGCCGTCGTGGTGATTCAGGAGGCTTTCGGGATCACCTCGCACATCGAGAGCATCTGCACCCGGCTGGCGTCGGCAGGCTGGCTGGCCGTTGCGCCGGCGCTGTATCACCGCGAGGGCTCGCCGGTGTTCGCATACGACGACTTCGCCGGGGTGCTGCCCGTCATGCAGACCTTGTCGGCAGCGGGGATCGATGCCGATCTCGATGGCACGTTCCAGTTCCTGGCGGATTCTGGTTTCGCCCCGAAGCAATGCGCCACCGTGGGCTTCTGCATGGGCGGCACCGTCAGCCTGTATGCGGGCACGCGCATGGCGCTGGGGGCATCGGTCACCTTCTACGGCGGAGGCGTCGCCGCCGGGCGGTTCGGCTTTCCCCCGCTCATCGAACTCGCGCCGACGCTGCGGACCCCGTGGTTGGGGCTGTACGGCGATCTCGACAAGGGCATTCCGTTTGCCGATGTCGATCTGCTACGCGAGGCCGCTGCCACCGCTGCGGTGCCCACCGAGGTGGTGCGCTCTGCCGACGCCGACCACGGGTTCAACTGCGACGACCGTGCCGCGGTGTTCAATGCTGCGGCTGCCGCCGATGGCTGGCAGCGCACGTTGGCCTGGTTCGACCGCTTCATCACATCGGAGTCACCCCGGTAGCGGTGGGCAGCTTCACCGACACGCTGGTCAGCGTCACGCTGCCACCGAGCCGAGGCTGCGCGTAGGCCACCGTGGTGGCCACGATCTGCAGTGTGAGGCTGGTGTCAGGGCGGAACGTGAACGCCACCATCTCCAACGGCACGGTCACGGTGTGGGGCTGCCCATCCAGCGTGACGGCGATGGGGGTGATCTGGTTGCCCAGCACGATGCCGGTCGCATCATCGACCAACTGGGCGAACACGCGGGTGGGGCGCTGCCCATCGGGGGTGGTGCCGCTGTAGGTAATGGTGAGCTCGGGTGCCCCCACGATGATGGCGGTTGTTGCAGGTGCAACGATGCTGACGTTGACGGCGTTGGTGGCGCGTGCCGGCGTGATGGGTGGGACGATGGCGTCGAGGATGGATCCGGTGCTGGTCGAGGTGACCGGGCCCGCCCCGCCATCGGCAACGAGTGACAGCGTGCCCGAACCCTCGGCGGTGACGGCCGCTCCGGCGGCCACCGGATAATCGGGGGCTGTGTAGCCGGCACCGTCCTGGTCGATGAACTCGAACCGCGGACCCGTCGAGACGGTGGCGTCATCCTTCACGTAGCGGTTCAGCCAGGCGATCGCGGCCTTGGCCGTGCGGCTGGCGTCGCCTTGCTTGGTCAGGCAGATGCCATGGCCGCCGCAGAACCACAACATCGAGACGGGGACTCCAGCGTCATGCAGGATGCGGTAGTTGGTGACGGCTTCGTCGAGCGTGAACAGGGTGTCGACGGTGCCCTGGATGAGCAGTGTCGGTGCGGTGATCTTGCCGACGAGATCGCCGGGGCCGCGGTCGGCGAACCACGCCTTGTCGGCGGGATCGATGACGCCGGTGGCCTTGCTGGCGGCGTTGGTGCGGTCGATGGTGGGGTCGAGCTTGCGGCCGGCGGAGGCGAGGGTGAGCACGCCCGCCCACCCGGTCTTGGCCGTGTCGGACTTGAACAGGCTGGTGATCAACGAGTGCCAGGCAATGATCGGCACGATGGCGTCGACGCGACAATCGATGGCTGCAGTGACCAACTGGATGCCGCCCCCGTACGAGGCGCCGACCATGCCCACGCGCGGGTCGCCCGAGTTGTCGAGCGCGGCCTGGGGCTGTGCGGCCACCCAGTCGAGCAGTCGCCCGACGTCGAGGCCTTCGTGGTCGGCGCTGTCGATGGTGACCGTGCCCGAAGAAACGCCGAAGCCCCGCGGGTCCCAGGTGAGCACGTTGTACCCGGCGGTGCGCAGCGTGCCGATACTCAACGCGCCGAGGAGACCGGCGGCATCGACGTTGGTGTCGCCTCCCGAGCCCCACCCCGGACCCATCAGGATCGTCGGAGCGGGCGTGTCGGCTGCTGCTGACGGCAGGGGGAACCAATGGGCGCGGATGATCGTGCCGTCGAACGACGGAATGTCGAAGTCGCTGGTCACGCCGGCCACCGGTTGGGCGCTCACGGGATCGGCGGCCGGCCGGGTGCACCCAGGTCGTTGGGCCGCAGTGCCTGCGGTGGAGGACTCGGTTGGTGAAGTGGACGCTGAAGGCGCGGTGCCGGCAGTGGTGCCAGCGGCGTTGCCGGACGTGCTGGCGGACGTGCTGGCGGACGTGCTGCTGCCCGACGAGCTACATGCTGTCGGTACGAACGCCGCTACGGCGAGCAGCGCCACAGCGATGCGGCTGCCGGTGCCGGCACCCGTGCCGCTCGTGGTGCCCGTGCTGGCCATGGTTCGACGGCGACGATGGATCCGAGGGGTACTCATGGCGCCAAAGTATCAGGGGCGAATCCCAGGCGGGAGTCCGGACCCGCCGCAGCTCCGTGCATGCTGAGCGCATCACAACCGTGCGCTCAGCATTCACGGGGCCGAACGGCGGCGACGCCGGGCGAGGGTTGGGTCAGGGGGCAGTGAACGTGCCGGAGATCGAGACCGTGAAACTGTCGCCGACGTGTGCTGTGACGCTGATGCTGACACCGCCGATGACCGTGGTGGTGCCGAGTTGCAGCACATGGGCCGTGCCGTTGGGGCTCCCGATGGCCTGGTACTGCCGGCGGAAGGAGCTGATGCACGAGCTGAAGAAGCTGCCCAAGCTGCCGCATTCGGTGGGGCGTTGGTCGACGATGTACGCGGCCACGCCCTCGGTGGTCTGGTACTGGTCGGCGCCGGTGCGTGGCCGTGCCTCGAGGGTGAGCATCACCTTGGGGTTGGTGGTATCAGGCGCCACCACCATCTGCAGGCCGGCACCCATCGGGGCGTCGAGCGTGAAGTCCTTCTGGCTCCCGGTCAGCTGCAGTTGCACCTGACCGTCGCTGATCCATCCGGCGGCGAAACGGTTGAACGCCATCGTGTTCTGGGGCACACACGGCCACGTCCATGTCCCGCCGCCGACGATCGGCTTCGAGCACCGGCCGTTGGCCGGGCTGCCGCTCATCACGTCGACCGGGTCGTCGTACTCGCTGGCGGGACCGATGAAGTTGTGCGGCCAATGCAGCGCGTGGCCCATCTCGTGCACCAGGACGTTCGCCGCTGGGAACTGGTCGGGAGCGATCGATCCGCCACCGACCCACATACCGCGCAGTGTCTCCGACGGCGACACGGCAAACACGTTCAGATTCGAGCCGTCGAATTGGCTGATCGTTCCTGGTCCGGCCCGACCGCCCTGTCGAGTGGTGTTGTCGACGGCGAGGACGTTCGTGAACGGCGCCACGGTGAGCGCCTCTGCCTTCTGGCGGCAGCTGTCCGGGCCATCGCTCGAGGTGAGCGCGATGTGGCCCATCCCGGAGAACACCGCGTGATAGCGCGCCGAGGACTCGGTGTCGAAATACGGTGCTGCGTTCAGCTGTGCCCAAGCGGCAATCGCATCAGGGTCCAGACTCAGTCGGGTGGGTCCGTCGCCTGCGTACGGTGTGCTGGGGGTGGGCACGTCGCAGACCCAGACGGCGACGGCGTCGGTGCCCGCCATCTGGTGCAATTCGGGGCGGAGCACCAGCAGGTTACGGATGGTTCCGATGTCGGCCGGCGGTTGGGTCAGCATGCCACGGGTGTCCACCAGGCGGGCGGGCGTCAGGCCGGTGAACGACGAACCGACGGGGAACCAGCCGAGCACGTCGACCACGACATCGGTGAACCCGGCTGCGTTGAAGATGGAGATCTGACCGCCGCTACCGACCGGGACGATGACCATGTTCGGGATGCTCTGGCCGGGCGTGAAGTTGAGGTTCGATGCCTTCGGCTTGCCCTGTCCGGTCGGCCAGACGGTGAGGTAGCCGCCGAGGGTCGGGCCGGTGGCAGTCACGTTGAGTGCCACCGCGCCGACGCCATTGCCCGGCACCCCGCCGCGTCCGAGCACGGTGAGGTTGCGGGTGAGGCCCTGCCCGATTGGGCCGGTGCCGTTGAACAGGCCGTCGATGGTGTTGAGCTGAGGACGGGTCTCCATGAGTCGTGCCGGTGTGAGGCCGGTGAACGACGAACCGACGGGGAACCAGCCGAGCACGTCCACCACCACGTCGACCGAACCGGCGAAGTTGAAGATGGAGATCTTCCCGCCAGCACCGACCGGCACGATGACCATGTTCGGGATGCTCTGGCCGGGCGTGAAGTTGAGGTTCGATGCCGTTGGCCTGCCATCGCCGGTCGGCCAGACGGTGAGGTAGCCGCCGAGGGTCGAGCCGGTTGCGGTCACATTGAGTGCAACCGCCCCCACGCCGCTGGTCGGCACCCCACCGCGCCCGAGCACGGTGAGATCGCGGCTGAGGCCCTGCCCGATGGCGCCGGTGCCATTGAACAAACCATCGATGGTGTGCAGTTGTGGGCGGGTCTCCATCAGCCGGGCCGGGGTCAACCCGGTGAAGGAACCTCTGACCGGGAACCAGCCGAGCACATCGACGACGACATCGACAGAACCGGAGAAGTTGAAGATGGAGATCTGCCCGCCGTCGCCGACCGGTACCACCACCATGTTGGGGATGGTCTGCCCCGCCGTGAAGTTGAGATTCGAGGCGCTCGGACGTGCCGCGCCGGTTGGCCACACCGTCAGGTAGCCGCCCAGGGACGGCCCGGTTGCGGTGACATTGAGAGCGACGGCCCCGACTCCGGAGTCAGGCACGCCACCACGTCCGGTCACGGTGAGGTTGCGGGTGAGGCCGGGCCCGATGCGGCCGGTGCCGGCGAAGAGGCCGTCGATCGTGGCGGAGTCGGTGGCGGAGTCGGTGGCGCTCACGCGTGCAGCGGGGGTCACTGCAGCGAGACAACCTGCCAGCATCATGATGCTCACGAGGGCGCGAAGCGACCTGTTCAGGGGACGGTCTTGTTTGCTCCAGATGAGCCCTGCACCATGTGACATCGACCGGTCCTCCACGTTCCCGCTGTCGCAGTGTTGCGCAGCTTCGGCCGCCCGTCCACTAGTTGTAAGTGCAAATACCGGCAGTTCGCGCTCATGCGAGCAGGGACCGCGGGGAGTGAAGTATTAGGGTGACGGAACCCCACAGAACGTGGGCAAGGACGTCCTGTTTCGGAAAGTGTGTCGTGAGAACTCAACGGGTGATCTCCGTGGTCGGGTGCCACGCCGAAGGTGAAATCGGCGATGTGATCGTGGGTGGTGTGCTCCCACCGGCAGGAGCCACCATGTACGACAAGATGCGCACCATGGAGCGCGATCACGACGAGGTCCGCCGGCTGCTGCTGTGTGAACCACGCGGCAGTGTTGCCCGTCACCTCAACCTGCTCGTGCCGCCGACGCGTGACGACTGCGACCTCGGTGTGATCATCATGGAACCCACCGAGTACGTACCCATGTCAGGCTCGAACACGATGTGCACCATCACCGTGGCGTTGGAGACCGGTCTGATCCCAATGGTCGAACCCGAGACACGGCTCACCCTGGAGACCCCTGGGGGGCCGGTATCGGTGGTGGCCCAGTGCCGCGACGGCAAGTGCGTGTCGGTTCGCATCGGCAACGTACCGTGCTTCGTCGATCGACTCGACGCCGAACTGGACGTGCCCGGGTTCGGAACGGTGATGGTCGATGTCGCCTTCGGGGGGATGTTCTACGCCATCGTCGATGCAACGCGACTCGGCTTCGAGGTGGTCGCAGCAGAGGCGCGCGAACTCGCCGTGCTGGGTGAAGCCGTACGAGGCGCGGCACGCGAGCAACTCGAGGTGATCCACCCCGAGAATCCCGGCATCCGCGATGTCTCCATCGTGCAGCTGAACCGGCCGTTCGCGGGCGTCGGCGAGGCCACGCGCAATACCTGCATCGTGGCGCCCGGTCGCAGCGATCGCAGTCCCACCGGCACCGGTACATGCGCCCGTCTGGCGGTGCTGCACGCCCGCGGCCAGATGCAGGTGGGCGACACGATGCAGCACGAATCGCTCATCGGATCGCGCTTCACCGGCACCATCATCGGCGAGACAACGGTCGGTCCGGTGCGCAGCGACGGCACGGCGCGCGCTGCAATCCTGCCCACCATCGAAGGCCGGGCGTGGATCACCGGGTTTCACAGTTACTGCCTCGACACCTCCGACCCGTATCCCACCGGTTATCACCTGCCCGATACCTGGGGTGTCGGTGGGGGCATGACCCAGTAGGCCCCCTGGCGCAGCGAACATGGGACCAATGCCGCCGGTCCAGGGGATTTGGTCCCTATCGGCACGGGGGCGCACTGGCAGTACCGTCCTGAGCAGGGCGGATCGCCGCTGATCCGGACGCAGACCCGGGCCGGAGTGCCCGAGCAGCAGTGCCCGAACAGAATTGGGGTGCGGTGCAGATGAGCTACCCGACGGAGAGAATTCGCAACGTGGTGCTGGTCGGCCACAGTGGTGTCGGCAAGACCACCTTGGCCGAGGCGCTGCTGGCCCGGGCCGGATGCGTGCCGCGGCCCGGCAAGGTCGATGACGGCACGAGTCTGTTGGACACCGAACCGGAGTCCATCAAACGGCGCATCTCGCTGTCGCTCGCGTTCGCCCCGTTCGAGTGGACGACCCCCGATCAGCGTGTCTACAAGGTCAACCTGCTGGACTCTCCCGGCTATGCCGACTTCGTGGGAGAGGTCGATGCTGCCTTCAGCGTGGCTGATCTGGCGGTGTTCGTGGTCAGCGCGGTCGATGGCGTCGAGGTGCAGACGGCGTTGTTGTGGCGCCGCGCCGCAGCGCTCGGGCTGCCACGCATGGTCTTCGTGAACAAAGAGGACAAAGAGCGCGCCGACTTTGCCAGTGTGGTCGAGCAGCTGCGCCGTGGCTTCGGAGCCGGCATCGTGCCTCTGGAGCTGCCCCTCGGCGAGGCGGCATCGCTGCACGGCGTGGCCGATGTGCTGGCCGAGGAGGCCCTCGAATACGAGGCCGGGGGGGCGCATCACGCCGCACCCATGCCCAGGGATGTGGTCGACGACGAACATCGTCTGCACGAAGCACTCGTGGAGGAGATCGTGTCGGGTGACGACGAGCAACTCGAGCACTATCTGGCGGGCGACGAGATTTCCGTGGCAGATCTCGAACGCACCTTGGCGCGCGAGGTGCTGGAGTGCACCGAGTTCCCGGTCCTGCTCGGCTCGGCGGTCACGGGGGTGGGCGTTGACCGCCTTGCCGATTTCATCTGCGAACTCGGTCCGTCACCGGCCGACCGCCCGGCCAGGGTGATGGCCGGCGACGATGTCGTGCCGGTGCTGGCCGACCCCACCGGCCCACCGCTGGCCTACGTGTTCAAGACCATTGCCGACCCGTTCGTGGGCCAGCTGTCGGTCTTCAAGGTGTTGTCCGGACGCATCACTGCCGACGACCGCTTGATCAACAGCCGTAGCGGGGCGGACGAGCGCCTCCATGGCCTGTTCGCCCTGCGTGGCAGGGAACAGACGCCGTTGACCGAGGTGGCCGCTGGCGACATCGCCGCCGTGGCCAAGCTCGGCACCACGTTCACGGGCGATACCTTGGCCCCGAAGGGCACGCCGGTCACCGTGGTGGCTCCGCCCAGCGAGATTCCGCAATATGGGGTTGCAGTCGTGCCGCGCGCCCAGGCCGACGACGACAAGCTCGGCAATGCGCTGGCCCGCCTGCAGGCCGAGGACCCGGTGCTGTTGGTCGAACGGGTGGAGGAGACGCGTCAGACCGTGCTGCGTGGCGTGGGCGACACGCATGTGGCGGTGTCGATCGAGCGCCTGGCCCGCAAGTTCGGCGTCAACGTCGATACCACCGCCGTTCGCGTGCCGTACCGCGAGACCGTTGTCGCTCCGGCCGAGGCCGTTGGTCGGGTCAAGAAGCAGACCGGTGGCCACGGCCAGTTCGCAGTGGCGAATCTCCGTGTGGCCCCGCTGCCGCGTGGCACCGGCTTTGAGTTCCACGACGCTGTGGTTGGCGGAGCGATCCCGCGCAACTACATCCCCGCAGTCCAGAAGGGCGTCGAGGAGGCCATGTCGCACGGGGGCATCCACGGGTTCCCGGTGGTGGACGTGCGGGTGGAGTGTTTCGACGGCAGGTTC
>CAFBLP010000028.1_pt1 | contig 33512 bp, 32 predicted proteins | sample 7268181 | NCBI WGS metagenome assembly CAFBLP01 (sample SAMEA6814034, study PRJEB35770) | freshwater metagenome | biome: Freshwater; feature: Freshwater reservoir; material: water | place: Czech Republic | collected 2017-05-23 | depth 30m m | reverse complement strand
TGACCGGCAGCGCCCAGAACGGTCGCGCGTATGGTGCGATCAAAGTCGACGCCGCTGGTGCAGCAACCGGCACCGGCACCGAAACACTCGCCGACGCGAAGAACCTGTGCACCGCCAACACCCAAGCCGGCACGAGTCCTACGTTGGTGCAGCGCAGCTACTACGACGGCTGGCGCACCATCATCAACTGGTCCCAAGACCCCGGCACGCCGGCGGTGATGGCGTTCACCACCATCGACGCCACCGGGCAGTACACGTCGATGGCGATCGGCACGGACAACTTCCCGGTCATCAGCTACTGGGACAACACGCATTTCAGTTTGCGGGTCGCGCACTGCAACAACGCGGAGTGCAGCGGCACTACAGACCTGACCACCGTTGACGCCACCGGTTTCACGGGGATGTACCCATCGATCACGATCGGTACGGACCACTTCCCGGTCATCTCCTACTACGACGCAGCGAATGGTGACTTGCGGGTCGCACACTGCGACAACGCAGCTTGCACCACCTCGACCAAGACCACTGTTGACGCCACCGGCAACACCGGGTGGTACACGTCGGTGGCGATCGGCACGGACAACTTCCCGGTCATCTCCTACTACGACGGCTCGAATGGTGACTTGCGGGTCGCGCACTGCGACAACGCAGCCTGCACCACCTCGACCAAGACCACCGTTGACGCCACCGGCAACACCGGGGACCACCCGTCGATAGCGATCGGGACGGATGGGTTCCCGGTCATCTCCTACAAGGACCAAACGAATAGTGATTTGCGGGTCGCGCACTGCATCAACGTGACCTGCAGCGGCGCCACAAACCTGACCACCGTTGACGCCACCGGCACCACCGGGTTGGATGGGTCGATCACGATTGGATCGGACCACTTCCCGGTCATCTCCTACATGAACAACACGAATGGTGATTTGCGGGTTGCGCACTGTGATAACACAGCGTGCACCAGCTCGACCAACGCCGCTGTTGATACCACCGGCGTCACAGGGCAGTACACGTCGGTGGCGCTCGGCGCGGACCACCTCCCGGTCATCTCCTACCACGACGCCACGAATAGTCGCTTGCGGGTGGTGCACTGCATCAACGTGACGTGCACACCGTGACCGTTCGCCGCTGAAGCGGCCCACCCACTCGGCAACCGTGCCCGACGACGCCGAGAAGCGCCACCACGAGTTACGGCAGCTCCAGGCGCGCCCGCACCGAACGGAGCGCTCCGATCAGACCATCGTCGGCGATCGCGATGGCCTCGTCCCACGAGAACCAGCGTGCGTCGGGGCTCTCGCCCGCAGGCGGCGCCGGATCGTCATCGCCGGCGAGCAGCAGGTACCGCAGATCGAGATGGGTGTGGCCACGCGGCCCGGGGTGCACATCGACGTGCACCAGTTCGGGGCCCGTCAGAGGGTGCGCCACGCTCAGCCCCGTTTCCTCCTGGGTTTCGCGTAGCGCTCCCTCCCAGGGCAGCTCGCCGGCCTCGATGTGACCGCCCGGCTGCAACCAGATGCCGAGCCGCTTGTGCAGGTGCAGCACCACACCGCGGGAGCCGGTCACGATGGCCGAACCCGTGACGTGCACCGGATCCGCATGCTCGCTGAACGGCTGCTCGAGACGATCGAGGTGTTCGATGAAGTCGATCAGCGAGCGCGCCTCGCGCTGGTCCACGGGCACGCGGGCCAACACTGCAGTGCGGAGTTCCAGACGAGTATCGATGACGTCACCGTAGCGACCGAACCCACTCAGCGCGTCGCAGCCAGCCGCATGGCGAGGACCGGTTGGGCCCTTTGTCAAAAATGTCAAGAAATCTTCTTTAGTCGCAACCAGTTCGCGCCGATAGATCACTGACCGAGTAGACGGCACCACCACCCGACACACCACCCGACCATCAAACGACTGACGGAAGAACTCTCATGGCTGAACCTGACGCACAACTTGCACCGCGGGTATTGATCGCCGTTGGTGACCCACTCCTGCGTCGTGTTGCATCCTCGGGGCTGCGCGACCGGGGATTCTCCGTGAGCGCCACCAACGAGGAATCGGCAGCGATCGTGTTGGCACGGTCGTTCGCCCCGGATGTGATTCTGGTCGACCTCCTGCTGCACGGCCCCGGCGGTGGCACGTTGTTCGATGCACTGCGTGGTTCTGCCGATTGCTATCTCGTCGGCCTTGCGCCACCCGATTCCGAGGACTCACGTATCCGTGCGCTGCGCGCCGGCGCCGACGACGCCGTGTCGTTGCCGATCTCGGCCGACGAGCTCGCTGCCCGCTGCCAGGCGCTGCTGCGCCGGCCCCGTCAACTGCACGCCCGCTGGGACCCGATGGCAGCGTCGATGGTGCGGATCGGGCCGATGCAGGTCGATCTCGGCCGCAAGGAACTCCGCGTGCGCAACCACGACGTACCCGTAACCCGTATCGAGTTCGCCCTCTTCGAACAGCTCTGCCGCAGACCTGCCGAGGTGTGCTCACGGGTGCACCTGCTCGAGCAGGTCTGGGGACCGAATTGGGTCGGCGACACACACGTGGTCGATGTGCACCTGTCGAACCTGCGCCGCAAGCTGCAACGCCATGCCCCAGAGCTGCGCTTCATCCACACCGTGCGCGGTATCGGATTCCGCCTCAGCAACGACCTGTTGCGTGCCGAACGTGATCGCCGCGACGACACGATGGGCGCCACCGCCTGACAGCACGTGCCTGACGGGTCAGGACCAGATGGCGGTCACCCACCACTGTTGATGTTCCACCACGGCCAGCAGTGCCGCGCCACGATCGGTGGTGAACTGGAACCGGGCCATGCGGCGATGCTGGTGGGGGTCCCACCACCGTTCGTCGAGCGGCCACGGGCCCGCCCATGCAGTGATGGCCTGGGCGGCACGGCCCTGCACGGACACGGTGTGGGGCAGCGCGCTGAGCCCTCCGCGGCCGTTGACCCGGACAACGCGACCAACGGCATCGAACACCTCAGCGGGCAGGGCCTCGGGCATCACCGTGGCCGGTGAGGGCGCCGGGAGCTGACCGGGCCAGGGCATGTCGGTGACGGCCAATCGTTCGGTGGGCTCGGCGACATCGGCCTGATCCACCGAGACCCATGTGTAGGCATCGCCGGGCTGACGGCCGCCTCGCCAGACGGGAACCAGCACCTGCTGGCCACCGATGAGGCCGGCGACGCGGGCCACTGCACGCGCCGCCCATTCGTCGACCTCGCTGCGGCCGCCCCAGAAACCCAGTTGGCTACCATCGTCGGGGCGCACCTCATCGGGGATGAGCCGCAACAGCACCACGCCCCCACTCAGCCCACCGGGCTGTTGGATCCATCCGTCGAGTTGCCAGCGCACGCGTTCGATGATGGTGGCCACACTCAGCCCGTTGGGGCGGTACCAGAGATGTTCGCTGCGCTCGCCGTGCTCGGTCTCGGCACACACGACAAGGCGCGTGCACACCCGCCCATCGGCAGCCAGCAACCCATGCAGTTGCTGGGCGAGATGCTTGGCGGCGAACACCAGCGGATCGAGCATGTGGACCGGCTCGTCGAAGGTCAACGCGACGAACAACTCCGGTGGTGGGGCCGCCGTACCGGGCGGCCGATCGTCGCCGCCGGAGGCGATGCGATGGGCGAACGCCCCCACCGGGCCGAAGCGCGCCAGGACATCGGCACCCGCCAGCGCGGCGAGATCGCCGAGACAACGCAAGCCGAGCCGGGACAACAAGTCGACGGTGCCGGCCGCGATACCCCCGACGACGAGCAGCGTGGACACCGGCAACGGCGACAGATACGCGCTGGTGGCAGCGATGCCCGGATCGATGATGACGGGTTCCGGCACACGCCCGGATTGACCGGCCGATTGACTGGCCGATTGACTGGCTGATTGACTGGCCGATTGACTGGCCGATTGACTGGCTGATCGGCGTGCGGCGATGCCGGCAGCGAACCGGCCATCGCCGATGCCGATGCCGACACAGGCACCGGGCACCGCCTCGCGCACCAGTCGGGCAACCCGTTGGGCCATGTCGTGCTCGCCACCGAAGTAACGTGCCGGGCCCCGGGTCAGGAACGTGAGCGACCCCGGTTCGGTGGTCTCGAGGCGTGGCACCATCTGCGCCACACTGCGGGCAGCGGCCTCGAAGGCACGCCCGTCGCGGGCAGGATCGTGATCGATGAGACGCAGCACCGGGCAGATGCGCTGAGCCTCGCGTCGACGATGGCCCTGATGTACGCCAGCAGCCGCAGCAGCAGGCGTACGGGCCACGACACGGTTGGCATGCAGTACCGCTGCCGGTTCGAGCGGTGATGCCCCGGCAGCGACCACCGACCAGTCGGGACACCACACCACGGTCAGGCGCGGTGACGGCTGATGATCGCCCATGACTACCCGGTCCACCGAAAGGCAACGGCCGCCGTGCCAGCCGGACCCGTGCCAGCCGGACCCGTGCCAGCCGGACCCGATACAGCCGGACCCGATGCTGCTTCGATGCCGCCTTGCGGACCGGGAAGCCACACCTCGGCCTGGCGCGCTCGGGCCATTCGCCGACCACTGGCCGACACGGTGAGCCGGCGCTGCACTAGACGGCCCGTGCCGTCGCCCAACCCCTCCCACCTACCAGCATGTGCGCTGATGATCAGATCGCAGGCGAACTGCCCGGGATCGCCCACCACCACCAGGACGCCACCACGGGCCTGCAGCCGCGCCTGCAGTCGTCGGGCGGACCCGGACCGCAACTGAGCGGCGCCACGCACGAGCACGAGGTCGAAACCGTCGATGAGCGCTGCGAGCATGTTGGCCCAGACGGCTTCGCCGAGATCGGTGGTGTCGGCCACCATCACCAGTCGTTCCAGCGCCACACCCACTTCGCGCGCGGCGCACAGGCCCAACGTGGGGAGCCCCACCACCGCCAACCACGAACCCGCCGCTGATGCCCCCGCCACCGCCGCCAGGGCGATGGACACCGCCGCTGGACCCTGGCAACCAATGATGGAACCACGGGTGAGCCCGGCGTCAGGGAAGAGCGACCCGAGCGCTGGCACCACCGGCAACAGACGATCGCGAGCAGACGACACCGACATGGTCACTGGGACCAGTTGTGCCAGTCGCTCGTGACGGGCCTGCAGTGAACCACGCTCCATGCGTGCACTATACCGAACAGGTGTTCGATCTGTCGAAGGGCGCTGCGCAGCGGCAGCGCTCTACGACGCGCTCTCCGACGCGCCCTCCGACGCGCCCTCCGACGCGCCGCCTGGGCCGAGACACGCATTGAGGACGGCCACGAACTGGGCTCCGTCTGCAGCGAAATCATCCGCACCCAGAGCCAGGGCGTGATCGCGGTCGATCACCGCTCTTCCTCCGGCCACCACGTGCACCGTTGGCGCCACCCCGCGTACGGCGGCGATGGCATCCTGGGCTGCGCCGAGATGCTCGGCGATGCTGACCGACACCCCCACCGCAGCCACCGACCCAGCCGCCACAACCGCATGCGCGAAACTGGCCGCTGGCACATCGGCGCCGAGATCGAACACCTCCCACCCGGCCTGGCGGACCAGGTCAGCGAGCATTGCGATCGGCAACGAATGCCGTTCGCCCGATGGCGCACCGACGATGACCACGCCGCGCGTGCGGCCACGCCGAGCGAACCGGGGGCCGAGACGCCCGATGAGGCGCATCGCGATGCCGCTGGCGCGGTGTTCGACCGAGATGTCCAGTTCGCCGGCAGCCCACCGGGCGCCAATGGACGTGAGCGCCGGCGACAACACCCCGACATAGACGTCCTCCAGATCGGCGCCGGCACCGAGCGCTGCCTCGATCACGCCCCACGCACCCTGCGCATCACCGGCGATCAGGCGCTGTTCCAGGCGTTCGGCCCACGGGGCCCGACGACGGCTGCCGGCAACGGCCTCGGCGACACCGATGGCCTGTTCGCCGGAGGCACCCACGCGGAAGGCGTCAAGATCGGCGGGCGCAACACGCCAGGTGCCACCCACCTTGGTTGCCGGCAACAGACCCAGGCGCACATAGCGGTAGGCCGTCATGTAGTGAACACCGAGAACAGCGGCTGCCTCGTGCAAGGTCAGTTCTGCTTCACCCACGACATGCCCTCCCCGGCGCCACGGTAGAACCATCGTGCCAACGATGCGTAACCGGGCTCGACAATCTGCAGTGCCCACCCAGATCGGGCGCCACGACACCGGGCCACATCGGGTGCTGGCGAACCCTCGAACAGCGCCCGACCGATCGGCAGCTCAACCGGCCTGCGCGGCCTTCCATTTGGCCATCGCCGCACGGCTGCGTTCGAGTAGTGCAGCAGGGACACGCTGTTCGATCTCGCTGAGACCCCCGCCTGCGCCCGATGGGGCAGCGCCTGCTGCGACATCAGGCTCTTCTGCCGGCACGAGATCCTCGAACGCCGGCGGGGCCATTCCCGGCTTCCAGTACTGATACATGTCACGAATGACGCCGAACAGGCCATCGGCGGTGCAACCCTTGCCCAAGTCGACCGTGACCGTGTTCATGTACACGTGCACGCTCGCAACCTGGCCCGTACCGAACAGTCGGCGGGCAAGCTCAGCGGCGGGCCGTGGGCCGACCGCCTCGAGCGCGGAGGAGAACTTCTCGTGCCCGGAACCGGTGAGGTTACGGTTGAGCTCGTACCGCACCATCCCGGGGATGGTGCTCTTGTTCTCGATGACGCCGACGAGTTGACCCATGGCTGCACACGCTACTTCGCAGCCGGGGCCGCGACCTATCCCGGCGCACCCGAGCCGCCGATGGACGGATGACCCCGGCAGATGACCAAGGGTCGCCCCAGCTAGAAGCCGGGCGCCCGACACCACTACGTTGAGGGCATGGCTGATATCTCCATCGAAGAGTTCAAGACCCAGGCCGAGGCCTTCCTCGCAGCAAACGCACCTCGCAAGGAAGCCGAGCAGAAGTTCGTCTGGGGCCAGGGCTCTGACAAGGTGGCGATGTTCGAGGAGAAGGACAAAGCAGACGAGGCCGCCGATCTGCAGCGCGCCTGCGACTGGCGGGCCAAGAAGTTCGACGCCGGCTACGGCTGGATCAGCGGGCCGAAGGAGTTCGGCGGCAGCGAGCTACCCAACGCCTATCAGCGTTCGTTCGATTCGCTCGAGGGCCAGTTCCAGACACCGAACCAGAGCTACTTCACCATCGGCCTTGGCATGGTGGCGCCCACCATTGCAGTACACGCCAGCCAGACCGCCAAGGACCTGTACCTCAAGAAGATGTATCGCGCCGACATCGTCGGCTGCCAGTTGTTCAGCGAGCCCGGAGCCGGCAGCGACCTGGCCAGCCTGCAGACCAAGGCCGAGCGCGACGGCGACGTGTGGGTGATCACCGGGCAGAAGGTGTGGACCAGTGGGGCGCACTACAGCGACATCGGTGAGATCATCGCCCGCACCGACCCGCACCTGCCCAAGCACAAGGGCCTCACCGGCTTCATCGTCGACATGCGCGATCCCGCCGTCGAGATCCGTCCGCTGCGCCAGATGACCGGCGGCGCCAGCTTCAACGAGGTGTTCTTCAACGAGCTGCGCGTGCCCGACGATCATCGTCTCGGCGACCTCAACAACGGCTGGAACGTGGCCCTGACCACGCTGATGAACGAGCGCGCCGCCATCGGCGCCGGCGGTGGCGGCGGCGGCGGGCTGTACACGCGCATCATCGAGATGACCCGCCACTTCGGCCTGTCGGACGACCCCGTGACCCGCCAGATGTTGGCGAACCTGCTCATCCACAACAAGGTGTCCGGCTACAACAACCAGCGGGCGATGGACAAGATCAAAGCCGGCGCACTGCCCGGCCCGGAGATGAGCATGGCCAAGCTGGCCGGCACGATGAACATGAAGCGCCTCGGCGACTTCGTGTCACACGTGCTCGGCGCCAAGATGGTTGCCGACAGCGGCGAATGGGGCACCTACGCCTGGAGCCAACTGATCCTGGGTACCCCGGGCGGCCGCATCGCCGGCGGCAGCGACGAGGTCATGCGCAACATCGTCGGCGAGCGCGTGCTCGGCCTGCCCAAGGACGCCGGCATCGATTCGAAGAGCCCGTTCAACGAGCTCAAGGTCGGCACCCAGACCAACTGAGATCCGGCGCGGCCCGGTCCAGCACGGGTGACCGTCAGCGCAAGATGTTGACGGCGCGCGAGATCACCAGCGCAATGGTGCACAACGACACCGCCGTCTGCAGCATCATCATCAACTTTGCGCGCTGCGTCATCGGCAACACGTCGGTGGGGCTGAAGGCCGTGGCGTTGGTGAACGACAGGTACAGGTAATCCACGAACGACGACTGCCAATCGGGTGGCGCCAGATCCTGGGCCTGCATCTGCGGGAACAAGAAGTCGGGATGTGCCCGGGTGCCCTTGGCGCGTTCGGCGGGGCCGCCGCGGTCCATCTGCCAGTACCACAGGGAGAACGCGATCATGTTGGTGATCCAGATCGCCGCCCCGTTCTTCAGCAGCTCGGTCGCTTCGGGGCTCTCGGTACCACGCAACAACCCGCGGATGAGCAGGACCGCGGAGATCGCGTTGGCGAGGCTGACGACGGCGATCATGATCAGCTCGAACACGCGCAGCAGCGATGACGCCTTGCGCTTGCGTCCGGGGTTCAGGGTGAACAGCGAGAGCAGCAACAGTGCCTGCACCGCGGGGAGCAACCAGTGCGGACGGATGGTGAGATGGCGCGGCAGCACGATCTGCAAGAAGATGGCCACGCCGAGCACGACCGAGACCTGCCAACGCGGTTCTTCTTGGGTGACCCGGCGCCATGTCGGCGCCAGCCCCTCGGCCATCCGCTTGGCGGTGTTCACTCCCGGGTCGAGGATGCGCTCGAGGAACGACTCGGGCCCAGCGAGGATGTCGCCGTCGTTGTCGCCCTGTTCGGGATCGACTCCCTGATCATCGGGCGCTGCAGCATCGTCGGGCACCGGCACATCGTACTGAGCGCGTCGCGCCACCTCGGTGCGTGTACGGCGCCGACCTGATCCCAAAAGGGGACTTTCGTCCCTATCCATTCGACCCGACCCCGTACACGCTTGTAGCTGGTTTCGTGGTTCAGCAGTCAGCCACTCTCAACAGATCTCGAACGGGTCGAGCTGATTGGAGTGACGATGAACGCCGACCGGAAGCAGCCCAGCGACAGGCCCGACGGTTCCGTGCTCGGCGAGACGCTCCCGCCACGGGTCCTGCTCGTCGGGCGGCCCGGCGCGGGCAAGGGCACACAGGGCATTCGCCTGGCCAAGCGGCTCGGTGTGCAGTATTTCTCCACCGGCGACCTACTGCGCCGCGAGATCGCTGCAGCCACGTCGCTCGGTCGCGCCGTCGAATCCGTGGTGCGTTCAGGCGAGCTCATCCCCACCGTTCTCATGATTGCCATTGTCGAGTCGTGCCTGAGCGGCGACGGCTATGTGCTCGACGGATTTCCCCGGACCGTCGAGCAAGCCGTCGCCGTGACCTCGCATCCCACGATCGCGCCGCACCGGGCGATCGAGATCACCGTGCCGCCAGCGGTCGCGTTGACCCGGCTGATCGAACGCGGCCGCTCCGACGACGACATCGCCGTGGTCCATCAGCGCCTGGCGGTCTTCGAGGCCGAGACCGTTCCGATGCTGCGCTACCTCGAGAGCCTCGGCATGATGCGCCTGGTCGATGGCGACGACACCACGCTGCGGGTGGCCCGCCGGGTCTGGCACGAATGCGCCGACCTGCTGGCACCGACTTCGCGGTCGACACCTTGGACATCGGACACACACCCCGCTCCCGGACCACGCAGCGGGCTCGGCGCCGTCGCTGCGGGTTGACCCCCGCGTAGGCTCCACGGCCAGATGCCGATCCGCCTGCCCACCAGACCGGCCGCGCGGGCGGTCGGCGGCCGCCGGCTACTGATCCGCACGCTCGTGGTGGTCGGGCTGGCGGTCTTTGCGTTGTTCGCCCGTCACGTGTTCGTCCCCGCAATGCGGTCGCTGCGCCACCCGCACTGGGAATGGCTACCGGTGGCTCTTGCGGCCGAAGCTGTCTCGATGGCCGCGTTCATGCGAATGCAACGCCGCACGATGATGCAGGGCGGCGTCGTCATCCCCTTGCGTAGCGCCATCGCCATCACCTACGCCGGCGATGCGATGTATCTCACCGTGCCGCTCGCCGGTACCGCCTCCAGCACCGCGTTCACCGCGCGCCAATACACCCACCATGGCGCCGACCCGGCGCTGATCACCTGGGTCCTCGGTGTCACCGGCGTGTTCTCCACGGCCGCATTCGCGATGGCCGTCGGCGTGGCGGGCATCCTCAGCGGTGGCGGGTACTCAGCCATCACCGGGGCCGTCGTCACCGTTGCCAGCATCGTCCCGGTGGTGCTGTTGTTCGTGCTGTCGCGCCACGCCACCACCCGGGCCATGCTCACCCGCCTCCTCGAGCGCCTGCTGCGCCGGCTGCAGCGCTTGTTCAAACGGCCGCGGGGCGACCCCGCCGAGGTCGCCGCAGCCGGTGTACTGCGCTTCGTGCACCTGCAGCTCAACGGGCGGGCCGGCGTGCTGATCCTGTGCTCTGCGCTCATCAATTGGCTCGCCGATGGCCTGTGCCTGGTGGCGGCGATCCAGTTCGTGGGCGAACCGGTGCCGTGGCACTCGTTGTGGATCGTGTACTCCGCCGGCGTCGGTGCCTCGGCCATCGGCATCACTCCGGCAGGTATCGGCGTGGTGGAGACGGCGATTGCCGCAACCATGGTGGCCGTGGGCATGCAGTCCGAACGGGCCCTGTCGGCAGCGTTGCTCTACCGGGCGATCAACTGTTGGCTGATCATGACCATTGGCTGGTTGGTGTATCTCAGCATGCGGCGCGAGCCGATGGCGCCGGCAGCGGCATCCGAGCCGCACGACATCATCCAGCAGGCCTGAGCCGGATCAGCCCCGAGCGGCCGAGTACGCCAACCACCGCCCGGCTTCGAAGTCGTACAACTTGCATGCCCGGGTCGTGCGGAGATACCCGGCAATGGACAGCCGCGACGAGTGCACGGTGTGCGGGTAGGCGGCGGTGATGGCTGCTGCAGCGGCCGGGAGCTGATGAAACGGAATACGTGCATCCACATGATGTGGCACATGGACGAAGATGTTGTGCATCCACAGCCGGTTGAACAGGGCCGGTATCGCGATGTTGGTGGTGCTCTCCATCTGCCCCTTGAACTGGGTCCACCCGCGCCGGGTCCACCAACGGATGTCGGTGGACACATGGTGCAGGTAGACCGTCCAGCCGATGATCTGGGTGAACACCAACAAGGGCACGACGAACAGCTTGAACGGCAACCACACCGCTGCTGTCCACCCACCGCCGAGCGCACCGATCGCCGCTGCGGCGCCCACCACGACGACCATGGCTGATCCGAGCACCGCCTTGTCTCGCACGATGGCCCGGTGGCGCTTGCCCGGCGCGCTGAACCGCCACATCTTCTCCCACCACACCACGCGCAGGTAGTAGGCACCCGATCCGATGGCCGACCACTCCAGCCGGTGCCGGGTGCGGGCCAACCGGCCCATGGCGCGGTATGCCTGGATCGTGACCGGGTGCCACACGAAGTCGAAGCCCTCGCGGGTGGTGTAGCCATGGTGAATGCGGTTGTGGCCGAGGTCCCAGGCGGTCTCCACGTGCGCACTCGGGGCCATGCAGACCTGGGCGACCAGACGGTTGACCCGACGCGACTCGAACAGCGCACCGTGAGAAGCGTCATGACCGAGCACGAAGAGCCCGGCCACGCCCAGACCAGCAACCAACCAGAGCAACAGCAGCGCCCACCAGCGATCGGTCAGCACCAGTGCGGCCAGCGCCCCGGCGTACAGGACGAATGCCTGCAGCAGAGCCCAGACCGCCCGGGACGCCGAGCGTTGATAGCACGCTGCCGGGATGACCGCCCGGACATCGTTGAGCGAATCAGTTCGCCTGGGAACCGGCGCAGCGGTCTCGATGCTCATCAACGCCGACCGTACGCTGTCGCCCTACCGAGAGGTAGGGACTTTTGGCCCAATCAGGGAACCTGCGGGGCGCCATTCCGGGGACAATGTGCCAACCTGTGGGCCGTGGATCCATCGGACATCTATGCACTCTGTCGGCAGCAACTGATCTCGCTCGCCGGGTCGATCTCTGCAGATCACGCATCGGCCCCGTTGGCCGCGACACCGCCGTGGACGGTGCTCGACGGGTACCGCCACCTCACCGGCGTCTGCGCCGACTTCCTCGACGCCAACATGGACGGCGCCGGAGGTCCGCAGTGGACCGCCGCCCAGGTGGCGTCGCGGCAGGCGCTCACCCTCGCCGAGGTCTGCGACGAGTGGGCCGAACGCGGACCGGCGTTCGAGGCGCAGATGGCTGCGGCGGGCCCGGCCATGGGCTTCGTCGCGTTCGATGCCTGGACCCACGAGCAGGACATCCGAGCCGGCATCGGCGGGCGCGGCGTGCGCAACGATGCGCGGGCCGCCGATCTTGCGCAACTGGCCCTGGCGATGGTCGAACACCGCTACGAGGCATCGGGGGCGCCTGCGTTGCTGATCCTCATCGACGGCGATCCGCATGTGCTCGGCGGCATCGGGGCCGATCCCGACATCACCCTGGGCACCTCGGCCTACGAACTGTTACGCATCATCTTCGGCCGACGCAGCGCCCGCCAGATTGCCGCCGCCAATTGGACGGGCGACCCCACCGCGGCCATCGAAGCACTCTGCGTCTTCGCGCCGCCGACGGTCGACATCGTCGACTGACACCGCCCTCACCGACCGTGGTGAATACCCTGCGCACCACAACCGTGCGGTGAACATTCGCAGAGCCCCACCGGGCGGGGCGGGCAGCGGCTACAGGTGGGCGGCAGCGGCGGCCTGGACGGCCGCAACGATGGGTTCCCAGGGAGCCTCGGCCTGACGGGTGATGGTGACGAAGTCGTTCACGCCGAAGATTGAGGCGACACCACCGGCAGCGAACACCGCTTCGGCGAACGGGTTCCCCGCAGCCGCATCGGCGCTGGCCACGTTCATCGATGCACCCAGCTTGGTATCGAGCGTGAACTTCATCGCGTTGGGGTTCGGTGTCGGGGAGGGGGAAGCAGTGGCCACGTCACGATGGTAACGAGTAGGTCGAGCGCAATTTCGCCTTCTCCACCTTGCCCATCGCGTTGTGCGGAAGTTCTGTCACCAGATGGATGCGCTTGGGCACCTTGTACGCCGCCAGCACCTGGCGCAGCGCATCGCGCAGCGCACCGGTATCGATGACGGCTCCGGGCGCGGCGACGACCACGGCCACCACCGCCTCGCCGAAATCGGCATCGGGTACGCCGACCACGGCACTGGCCGCAACACCGGGTTGAGCGTCGAGGGCCTCTTCGATCTCCTTCGGGTACACGTTCAGCCCACCCGAGATGATGAGGTCCTTCTCGCGGCCGACGATGCTCAGGTAGCCGTCGGCGTCGAAGGTGCCCACATCGCCGGTACGAAAGAAACCATCGGCGGTGAACTCGGTGTCGTTGAGGTCGGGTCGCTTCCAATAACCGCTGAACACGTTGGGACCGGCCACCTCGATGTCCCCGATGCCACCGGCGCCCAGCGGCGCACCGGTCGTTGGATCGACCACCCGCACGGAGACACCGGGCAGAGCCGGCCCGACGGTGCCCGGTTTGCGTTCGCCGTGCAACGGGTTGGAGGTGAGCATCGAGGTCTCCGACATGCCGTAGCGCTCGAGGATCACCTGCCCGGTTCGTTGTTCGAACTGGCGATGCGTCGCGGCCAGCAACGGCGCCGAACCGCTGATGATTACCCGGGCGTTCGCACACGTCGCCCGGCCGAAGCGAGCATCGGCGAGCAGGCGCGTGTAGAAGGTGGGAACTCCCATCATCACGGTGCACCGCGGCATCTCGCGCAACACCACGTCAACGTCGAAGCGAGGCGCAAGCACCATGGAGCCGCCACCGGCGATGGTGCAGTTCGTGGCCACGAACAGGCCGTGCACGTGGAACATGGGCAGCATGTGCAGCAGTCGGTCGGCGGGGACGAAGCCCCACTCGCGGGCCAGGACAAGAGCGTTCGAGGTGAGGTTGCGATGGGTGACCACCGCACCCTTCGGGCGACCGGTGGTGCCGCTGGTGTAGACCATCGCAGCGATCGTTTCAGCAGTGGGCAGGAAGGCCGGGGACGCCACCGGCCTGGTGGCGGCATCGTCCATCAGCGAGCCGCAGCCGTGCGCATCGAGCATCAGCATCGGCCGGTCGATCGCCGCCGCAGCCAGCAGTGGATCGGCGATCACCAGCACGGGTTCGGCATCGCCGAGGAGATACTCGAGTTCGCTCTCGGTCGCACCCGGGTTGAGCGGCACCAATATCGCCCCGATGCGCAGGCATGCGAGGTAGGCGATGATGGCTTCGCTGCTCTTGGCCACCTGCACCGCGACGCGATCCCCCGACGCGACGCGGTGCGCCCTGAGCGTGTGGGCCATCTGCCCAGCGAGCGACCACGCCTGATCGTAGGTGTAGGACGACAACCCCTCGATGCCCTCGATGAACGGCGCCAACGGCGCCGAGGGATGCTGCTCGAACAGCTCGATCAGGGTATGCGTGGACATCAGGACGATCTTGGCACACCGACTCCTCGGCTAGCTTGAGACGCGCGATGGAGACACGCAACGAACGCCGGGCGCTACGGGTACGAGGCGTGGTGCAGGGTGTGGGGTTCCGCCCGTTCGTGCACGTGCTCGCCAACTCGCTGCACCTTGGCGGCTTCGTGCTCAACGACGCCCAGGGCGTGCTCATCGAGGTCGAGGGCGAGCCGGCCACGCTCGACGCGTTCGTGCATCGGCTCACCGCCGAGGCACCGCCGTTGGCGCGACTGGACAGCATCGACTCCGCCGCAGCCATGCCGACCGGCACGGCGGGCTTCACGATCTCGGCATCATCGGGAGCCGGCCCCGACGGTTCCCCCGGGACGATGGCGTGGTTGCCACCCGACACCGCAGTGTGCGCCGAGTGTCTGCGCGAGCTCTTCGATCCGCTCGACCGCCGCTACCGCCACCCGTTCATCACGTGCACGAACTGCGGTCCCCGATTCACCATTGCCGTCTCATTGCCCTACGACCGCGCCAACACCACCATGGCGGATTTCGCGATGTGCGCGCCGTGCAGCACCGAGTACCACGACCCCACGAACCGCCGGTTCCACGCCCAACCGTTGGCCTGCCCCGACTGCGGCCCGCAACTCACGTTGCTCGACCCGGCACGACCGCACCACCCCCACGGCGACGCTGCGCTGCGCGCCGCGCAGCGACTGCTCGAGCAGGGGGCGATCCTGGCCGTGAAGGGCATTGGCGGTTACCACCTGATGTGCGATGCCACGAACCCGGCGGCGGTGAGCGAACTCCGTCGGCGGAAGGCCCGCGGCCGCAAACCGTTTGCAGTCATGGTTGCCGATGCCCGCGCCGTCGAGGCAACCGAGAGCCATTGCGTGGCCGCGGCCAGCGGTGCCGAGCTGGCGCTGCTGCACTCGACGCAACGACCGATCGTGCTGATCCCTCGTGGCGGACACCGCAGCGTGCTGGCGCCATCGTGGCCCGACCATGTGGCCCCCGGAGCCGCAGATGTGGGCGTGATGCTGCCCTCCGCCCCGCTGCACCATCTGCTCTTCGATGGCCTGTCCACCCGGGTGCTGGTGTGCACCTCGGCGAACCTGCGCGACGAGCCGATCGTCATCGACGACACCGAGGCCGTCACCCGCCTGGCCGGGCTGGCCGACGCCTGGTTGCTGCACGACCGTGCCATCCACACGCCCTGCGACGACAGCGTCGTGCGCGTCATCGGCAACCACGCCGTACCGCTGCGCCGATCACGCGGCTGGGCGCCACTACCGATCACGATCAGCCATGCGCCAGCACCTGTCCTGCCGGCGGTCCTGGCGCTGGGCGGCGACCTGAAGGGTGCGGTGTGTCTTGCCCAGGGCCGGCACGCATGGATGTCACAGCATCTCGGCGACCTCGGCGAACTGGCCACCTACCGGGCTGTCCGGAGCGCGATCGCACAGTTGTCGTCGTTGACCGGCATCACGCCGGAGGTCGTCGCCATCGACGCCCACCCCGGCTACCTGTCGGCACGGTTGGGCAGGGAGTTGGCCAAAGAGTGGGGGGTCCCCACGACGGTGGTGCAGCACCACCACGCTCACGTGGCCGCCGTGCTGGCCGAACGCGCACGGCCAACGCATCAGGCCGTCATCGGTGTCGCCTTCGACGGCACCGGCTACGGGTTCGACGGCACCATCTGGGGCGGCGAGTTCCTGGTAGCCACGGCGTCAGGTGCCGTGCGCGCCGCCCACCTACGCGATGTGGCGCTGCCGGGCGGTGACGCCGCCATCGAACACCCGGCGCGATCCGCCCTGGCGCACCTGTGGTCGAGCGGCTGCCCATGGGATCCGTTGCTGGCCCCGGTTGCGGCGTTCACCGCCGACGACCTGGCCGTGGTGCGCACGCAGCTGGAACGCTACGTGGCCACCATCCCCACATCCAGCATGGGCCGACTGTTCGACGCCGTGGCATCGCTGTGCGGGGTCCGCCAGACGGTGGACTACGAGGCCCAGGCGGCAATCGAGTTGGAGGCCATCGCCGATCCCACAGCGGACGGCACGTACGAGTTCGGCGCCGTCGACACCGACGGGGTGATCGACACTGCGCCGGTCATCAGGGCCGTAGTACACGACGTCCACGCCGGGGTCCCACCCGCCACCGTGTCGATGCGCTTCCACCGGGCCGTGATCGCGCTCGTGCTGCACACCTCGCAACACCTGCGCAGCACCCACGCGCTCGACACGGCGGTACTGACCGGGGGCGTGTTCCAGAACGCCTTGCTTGCGCAGGGCTGCATCGATGCCCTGGAAGCCGACGGCTTCGAGGTCCTCTGTCACCGCCTGGCGCCACCCAACGATGGCGGTCTGGCGCTGGGTCAGGCCCTGGTGGCCGCCACCCAGCTCGCTGCGGCGGCTGATCACCACCCCGTCCGCGATGCGTAAGGATAGGAAGATGTGCCTTGCCATGCCAGCACGGGTGATCTCGCGACACGAACAGGACGGTGAACACGTCGCTCTGGTCGATTTCGACGGCACCACGCGCGAGGTCATCATCTCGTTCGTGCCCGAGGTGCAGGTCGGCGACTACGTGGTCGTGCACGCCGGGGTCGCGCTGCAACGCCTCGACGAAAGAGCCGCAGCGGAAACACTTGCGCTGTTCGCGCAGATGGGGCGCGGGCCGACGAGCCCCGACGCCACATGAGATACCTCGACGAGTTCAACGATCCCGCTCTGGCACGCCGGGTGCTCGACGAGATCCATCGCATCACCACGCGTCCGTGGGCCGTGATGGAGGTGTGTGGCGGCCAGACGCATTCGATCATTCGCCACGGCATCGACCAGTTGCTCCCCGACGGCATCGAGCTGCTGCACGGCCCGGGGTGCCCGGTGTGCGTGACCCCGCTGGCGACCATCGACCGGGCGTTGGCGATTGCGGCGCTCCCCGGGGTGATCTTCTGCTCGTTCGGCGACATGCTGCGTGTGCCCGGAAGCACCCACGACCTGTTCAGCGTGAAGAGCCGCGGTGGTGACGTACGCATCGTCTACTCGCCGCTCGACGCCGTGCGCCTGGCCGCCCAGCACCCCGACCGCGAGGTGGTGTTCTTCGCTGTCGGCTTCGAGACCACGGCACCCGCCAACGCGCTCGCTGTGGACCAGGCGCGCCGTCAGGGCCTGACCAATTTCTCGCTCATCGTGTCGCACGTACTGGTGCCTCCGGCGATGGAGGCGATCCTGTCGTCACCGCGGTGTCGAGTCCAGGGCTTCCTGGCCGCCGGCCATGTGTGCGCAGTGATGGGACTCGACGACTACCACCCGCTGGCGGCCCGCCATCAGGTTCCCGTGGTCGTCACCGGGTTCGAGCCGCTCGACCTGCTCGACGGCATCCGCCGCGTCGTGGCCCAACTCGAACAGGGCAACGCCGAGGTAGAGAACGCGTATCAGCGCGTGGTCACCCCGCACGGCAACCCTGCCGCACGGGCGTTGCTCGACGCCGTGTTCGAGCCGTGCACCCGCGACTGGCGCGGCATCGGCCCGATCCCGCTCAGCGGCTGGCGGCTGCGCAGCGAATACCACTCGTTCGATGCCGAGACCCGTTTCGATGTCGGCCACATCAACGCGGTGGAGTCACCGCTGTGTCACAGCGGTGAGGTGCTGCAGGGGCTGATCACGCCGCCGGAGTGCCCAGCGTTCGGCCGGGAGTGCACCCCCCGCACACCACTCGGCGCCACGATGGTGTCCGACGAGGGCGCGTGCGCCGCCTACCACGCCCATCGGCGCATCACGGTGGGCAATGCCTGACCCCGCCGACTGGTCGTGCCCAACACCCATCGGCACCCGCGGCGAGGTGGTGATGGGCCATGGGGGTGGCGGCCGCCTGACCGCCGAGCTCGTTGCCGAGGTGTTCCAACCAGCGCTCGCCAACGACACGCTCGACCGCATGGCCGACGCCGCCGTCGTCATGGCCGGAGGAGCACGCCTGGCGATGACCACCGATGCGTTCGTGGTGCGGCCGTTGTTCTTCCCGGGCGGCGACATCGGCACGCTCGCAGTGCACGGCACCATCAACGACCTCGCGTGCGCCGGGGCCACCCCGCTGTACCTCACCGCTGCGTTCGTGATCGAGGAGGGGATGAGCATGCGCGACCTCGCCCGTATCGCAGCGTCGATGGGCGCCGCTGCGCGCGCCGCCGGTGTCACGGTGGTGGCCGGCGACACCAAGGTGGTCGACCGTGGGCGCGGCGACGGCGTGTACATCACCACGGCAGGAGTGGGCCTGGTGCGACCCGATGCCAACGTCGGTCCTGAGCGCGCCCAGGTCGGCGATGCGGTCATCGTGTCTGGCCCAATCGGCCAACACGGGGTCGCAGTGATGAGCGTGCGCGAGGGCATCGAGTTCGGCACCCCCGTCGTCAGCGACACCGCAGCCGTACACCAACTGGTGGCGGCGCTCTTCGATGCCGGCATCGACACCCACGTGCTGCGCGATCCCACCCGCGGCGGCGTGGCTGGCACCCTCAACGAGATCGCCGACGCGTCGGGCATCGGCATCGTGGTCGACGAGCCATCGGTGCCGGTGCCCGATGCCGTGCGTAGCGCATGCGCGCTGCTGGGACTCGATCCGTACCAGGTAGCCAACGAGGGTCGAGTCATCGCGTTCGTGTCAGGTGCGGATGCCGACCGTGCCGTACAGGTGCTGCGCAGTACCACTGGCGGCGCCGGGGCCACCATCATCGGCCGCGTGGTGGGTGACCATGCCGGCATGGTGGTGGGCCGCACCGCGATCGGCGGCACGCGGATCATCGACATGCCTCTGGGTGAACTGCTGCCCCGCATCTGTTGACCGGCGCTGCGTCAACGCGCCGCAAGCACCCGATCGATCTCTGTCATCAGCCGGGCGGCCACGATGCGGCACGCACTCGCGACTGCGTCGGTGAGCCCCTCACCCATCTCGAAACAGGCGCCTTCGATGCCGAGTACCTCCAACGCCGGCGGCAGGTGATGCAGGGCACGAGCCAGGTCGATGGCCTCACCGAGCCCGAGCAGGTGGCCACCACCCAGGGTCACGCCATCAGCCGCAACGCCGGTGAGGTGGTCGGCCTGACAGCGATGGATGGTTCCGGGCTCGTGACCGGAGCGCACGGCATCGACGATGAACACCCGGGTGGAACCCTCCCACGACTGGATCATCCGCACCGGCTCACCATCGAGTTCAACCAGGCGCACACGGGCATCACCGGCAAAGCGCGTCTGCAGTGCAGCCAGCACCACCTGACCGGCCGCATCATCGTGGCGATAGGGATTACCGATGCCGATCACCGTGATCGGCGCGACCGTGTGGCGTCCCATCGGGTCGCGGGCGTTCACGACCGCACCACGCGCATGTCGAGGAAATGGGTGGCGCAGGAAATGCACGGGTCGTAATTGCGCACCGCCTGCTCGCACAGCGCTTCGAGCGCAGCGTCGTCGAGATGCAACGAGTGCTCGACGAGATGGAGAAGGTCGTGTTCGATCACCGGCTGGTTCTGCGACGTGGGCGGCACGATCCGCGCATCGGTAATGGTGCCATCTGCCGACAGTTCGTACCGGTGCCACAGCAGCCCGCGTGGCGCTTCGGTCCAACCGCAGCCAGCGCCCGCCCGTGGGGTCACCTCGACCGCCGGCCTGCCGGGGACGCAATAGCCATCGGCAATGGTGTAGGCCACCTCGCACGCATGCACGGTCTCGATGGCGCGCACGACAATGCTGCGGAACGGGTTGCGCTCGTCGGGCGTCAGCCCCACCTCTGCGGCGAGCGCAGCTGCGCGCGGCGCTAGATGATCCGCGTTGAGCACAAACCGAGCCAGCGGGCCGACCAGGTAGTCACCCCCCGCGAGCATGCGCCCGTGCAACGCTGTGGAATGCTCGACCTGTTCCTCGGTGAAGTGGTGCGAGTATTCGTCGGGACCGATGTCGATCCCAACTCCGTCGGATCCCGTGGACACCAACCGGTCGCCCAGCATCGGGTACTCGGTGGGATGGCGCAGCGCCACCAACTGCGTGTGGTCGGGCAGTTCGTGCTCGGGGATCGTGAACGTGGCCACCCAACGCGCCACGTCGACGGCGGCATCGACGGCCCAGCGCAGCTCGTCGGCGAGCTCGCGCATGCGCTCCATGGCAGGGGCACGGTAGAATCCGCCGACGCGCACGTTCACCGGGTGCACGGCACGGCCGCCGACGACCTCCACGATGTGATTACCGATCTTCTTCAGGCGCAACCCGCGTTCGAGATCGGCGCGATGGTCGGCGGCCATCGCGATGCTGCTCTCGTATCCGAGGAAATCGGGGGCGTGCAGCAGGTGGATGTGCAGCACATGGCTCTCGATCCATTCGCCGCAGTAGAGCAGGTGGCGCAGGTCGCGCAGCGGCGGGTCGAGCGAAACACCGCACAAGGCCTCGATTGCCTGACAGGAGCTCATCTGGTACGCGACCGGGCAGATGCCACAGATCCGGGCGGTGATATCGGGCAGCTCGGCGTAGCCCCGGCCGCGCAGGAACGATTCGAAGAACCGCGGCGGCTCGAAGATGCGCAGGCGGACGTCGCGCACCTGGCCGTCGTGGATCTCCACGATGAGCCCGCCCTCGCCCTCCACCCGGGTGAGGGCCTCGACCTGGAAGCGACGCGTGCGATGGTCATGGGTCACGGCGAGTGGTCCCTTCCGGACCGGCGGCCCGATAGCGATTGCTTGCCTCGCTGAACTCGGGAGCCTCGGTATTGAACGTACGCAGCAGGTGCACCAACACATCGTCGCTCACGTCGATCTCACCGAAGGCGCTTCTCAGCCCGTCCAGGTTGACGGATTCGCTCGGCCCGAAGCAACCGAAACACCCGCGGCCCAACGAGGGGCACAGCGCCGCACACCCCGCATGCGTGACGGGTCCGAGGCACGCCGTGCCGTGGGCCACCAACACACAGGGGTTCCCCGCCAGCTTGCACTCCACGCACACGCTGTACGCCGAGATCGGCATGCGCCGCTGGGCGAGCAGCGCAGTGATCGTGGCGAGCAGTTCTGTCTTGGCGATCGGGCAACCGCGCAGCTCGTGGTCCACCTGCACATGCGCAGCAATCGGCGTGCTCGTGGCCAGGGTGTCCAGCCACTCCGGGCGGGCGTAGACGTTCGATCGGCATGCATCGATGTCGGCCGTGTTGCGCAGTGCCTGGATCCCGCCAGCCGTGGCGCACGCACCGAGGGTGATCAGCAGACCGGATCGCGCCCGCACATCGCGGATGCGCTCGACGTCATGCGCCGTGGTGATGGAGCCTTCGACCAGCGAGATGTCGTAGTGATCGAGCATCTGCGCAGGTCCGGCTTCGAGGAACATCCGGATGTCGAGCGCTGCGGCGATCGCGAGCAGTTCATCCTCGCAATCGAGCACGGTGAGCTGACACCCGTCGCACGAGGCGAACTTCCAGATCGCAACGGTTGGCCCGCTCATCGTCCGCTCACCTGCACCAATTCGCTCACCATCTCCCACGGCACCACGGCCCCGTCGCGGCACAGCATGAGCGGTCCCAGCTGGCAACGACCGCAATGGCCGATACCGCAGTGCATATTGCGTTCCATCGACACGAACACCTGCGCCGGCGACATGCCGGCCCGCACCAGCGCTTGCGCGGCCGAGACCATCATCATCTCGGGTCCGCACACGAAGGCGACGTCGGCACGCACCGACATCCGTTCGAACACAGCAGTCGCCGTTCCGACCGGCCCATGCCACGCGCTGTCGCCCACGTCGACCGTGACGCGCACATCGGCACCGGCCGACCGCCAAGCCGGGAGCTGCTCTGCGTACAGCACCTGGGCCGGTTCGCGCGCACCGATCAGCAGCGTGAGCGAGCGCTGCCCAGCCCGTCCGGAGACCATGGACTCGATCGCCAACCGCAGCGGCGCAAGCCCCAGCCCCCCGGCCATCACGATGACATCGCGTCCCACGACCGCCCCCATCGGCCACGCAGTGCCGTAGGGCCCGCGCATGCCGAGCACATCGGCCACACCCGCATCCACGATGGCCGCGCTGGTGGCGCCGACCGCGCGCACGGTGATCTCGATCACGCCACCGTTGACGATTCCGCTGACCGAAATCGGTATCTCACCAATCCCGAAGCACCACACCATCATGAACTGCCCCGGTGCTGCAGTGACACAGGCCTGCGCCACCGGCACCAGGCCCAAGGTCACCGTTGCGGGGCCGACAACCACGCGCGAGACCACCCGGTAGGGCACGATCTGCATGGCATCTTCCGACACGCCCGACCGTACGGGCGTCACCGGATCAGCGGGGATGGACATACACATCGACCGGTTGGAGCCGAGCTGCCACCATCTGCGATCCGATCACGGCTCTGGCCTCTTCGATGATGTCGATACCCGCAGGGCACCAGGTGGTGCATCGCCCGCAGCCGACGCACCCGGTGGTACCCATCTGCGCAGTCCAGGTCTGCAGTTTGTGGGTCAGCCATTGCCGATAGCGCTGAGCGGTGGTGGCCCGCACCGGTCGGCCGCCAAGGTACGAGTGGTCGAGCTGGAAGCACGACGCCCACTCCTGCGTGCGAAAGGCCTCGTCGTTGTCCAGCGAGGTGTGGTCGCTGAACGACGAGCAAAAGCAGGTGGGGCACACCATCGTGCAGTTGCTGCACGACAGACACCTCGCGGCGACATCATCCCAGTGGGGATGCAGCTCGGATCCGGCGAGCAGCGCCGGTAGCTCGGCGCCGGGCAGCCGCACGGGCAGACGATCGACGGACCGTTGCACGACGTGGGCGGCACTGTCGATATCGGCATTGTGTGCGTCGCTGCCCGGCAGGACGGCCATGATCTGCTCGCCCCGATCGCTGCCGGGTTGCACCAGCAGCCGGTGCCCTGCATGGTCGCTCAACTCGGTGATCCGCAGGTCGAAACCGTCGTGGGGCTGCGGCCCGCCACCCATCGAGGTGCACCAGCAGGTGCTGCTCGGCTCGCCACAGGTCACGGCGACGACAAAGGCATCGGCGCGGCGCTGCGCGTAGCGAGCGTCTGGGTGGTTCGGGCCGAGCATCACCGTGTCGAGCACGCCGAGCGCGCGTACCTCGCAATCGCGGGCACCCAGCAGCGCAAGCGGCCGATCAGGCGCGGCTGGTTGTCCGGTGGTCCATGACCCATCCGTACGGCGGATGCGCAGTACTTCGCTGCGGGCGGGGAAGACGAAACGCTTCCAGGAGTCGGCGCCGGGCGTCCACGAGAACCGCTCGGGTCGAGCGTCTTGAAACACGCGCCAGCGACCGGCACCCTGTTCAACCCTCACGCCCGTGGGCATCGCCGACTCCGAGACGACGTCGTCGTACACAATGACGCCATCGCGCAGCACCGGGCCAAGCACCCGATAACCCGCTGTATCGAGCGCGTCGATAAGCGCCTGCATACCGCTGCGGGGGTCGAGGATCACTGCGTCGCTGCTCATCGGGCGGTCGCACCGGATCGTGCGTATTCGAGCACGAGGCGTTGTTCGGCATCGGCCAGCGCATGGCGGGTTGCGTCAGCGGCCGATGGATCGACCGACACCGAGGTGATCCCGAAGCGAACGAGGTGTTCCACGAACTCGGGACGGTTTGATGGCGCCTGGCCGCAGAGCGATGAGGTGATCCCCGCCGCATTCGCTGCGGTGATGATGCGACCGATGGCATCGAGCACCGACTCGTCGGCCTCGTCGAAGAGCTCGGCGCAGGTGTCCGAATCACGGTCGACGCCGAGCATGAGCTGCGTCAGGTCGTTCGAGCCGATCGAGATGCCATCGATACCCATCGCCGCATACTGCGGAATCCAATAGGCCACCGATGGCACCTCGGCCATCACCCAACGGTGCAGGCCGCGCTGCTGTCCCAACCGGCTACGCCCGACCAGGGCGAGGCAGGACTCGAGCTCCCATCCCGTACGCACGAAGGGAATCATCAGGTGCAGGTTCGGCGTCTCGTCGCGCACCCGCGCCATCATCTCGAGCTCCAGGTTGAACACCTCGGGTTCGCGCACGTAGCGGTAACAGCCGCGGTAGCCGATCATCGGGTTGCGCTCGGCCGGCTCGTAGTCGGCGCCGCCGGCCAGCTTGGCGAACTCATTGGTGCGGAAATCGGTGGTGCGATAGATGACCGGACGCGGCGCGAAGGCGCGGGTGATGCGCAGGACCGACTCGGCCATGCGGGTGACGAACTCCTCTGCACCACCATCGGCGATGAGCTTGCGCGGGTGCTGGCCTCCGAGGGCATCGGTGAGCAAGAGCTCGGCGCGGAGCAGCCCGACACCATCCACCCGTTGGGCTGCCACGCGTTCGATGTCATCCGACAGCGCAACATTCACGTACAGGCGCGTACCGGTGGCCGCTCCCGCCTGGGCGAGTGACGGAGCCGCTGAGGCCACGGTGATCGTGGCGGCTGCGTTCGGCTCTACCGGCAACGCACCACCCGTGACGGTGCCACGTCGTCCGTCGACCGTCACCAACTCGCCATTGCGCAAGGTGGCGGTGCCCTGGCGGGTTGCCACCACGCAGGGCAGCCTCAGCTCGCGGCTCACGATGGCGGCATGGCAGGTGACGCCACCACCATCGGTCACGATGGCGGCGGCGCGGCGCATGATCGGCGCCCAGTCCGGATCGGTCATCGGCGCCACGAGCACCTCTCCCGGTTGCAACAGTGCGCCATCGGCGGGGCTACGCAACACCCGCACGGCACCGCTCACCACACCCGGCGACGCGCCGAGCCCGCGCAGCAGTACTCCGCCCGGTTGAGCGGTGGAGGCATCCGCGAGGTGCAACGTGGTGACCGGCCTGGTCTGGAGCAGGTACAGGCTTCCCCCAGCGAAGGCCCATTCCAGGTCTTGGGGCGTGCCGTAGTGGGCCTCGACCCGGCGGGCCAGTTCGGCCACCGCGAGCACCTCGTCGTCGGTCAACACGCGGCGGGCACCTGCTTGGGCGCCCAACTCGACGCGCAGGTCGTGACCGTCGGGGCCGCGGATGATCTGGTGGGTCTGGTGCCCGACACGGATCTGCTGTACCGCCAGCGGCTCCTTGCCGACCACATACGTGTCGGGTTCCACCTGACCGCCCACCACGACCTCGCCCAGGCCGAACGCTGCCTCGATGACCATCCGGCCGAGATCACCCGTGGCCGGATCGGCGGTAAAGGCAACGCCCGACCGTTCGGACGCCACCATCGTCTGGACCACCACAGCAATTGCGGATTCTGCCGATACACCGACGGTCTTGCGATACGAGATGGACCGTGGCGCCCACAGCGATGACCAGCAACCAAGGATCGCCTCGATCAGCGCGTCGTCACCGATCACGTTGGTGAAGGTGCGGTTCATCCCGGCGAACGACGTGTCGGAGGTGTCCTCGCCGATGGCAGAGGAGCGGACGGCAACGGCCTCGGCACGCAACACATGGAACGCCTCGAGGACCGCCGCGCGCAGGTCAGCGGGGAACGCCATGGCCGCGATCATCGCCTGACACCGTTGTGAGGTCTGCGCGAGATCGTCGGACGAGGTCTGGTCGACCGTGTCGAACTGCTGCGTCAGTTGCGAACGAATGCCGTTGGCATCGAGCGCCGCCAGATAGGCGGGGGCCAACACCACGAAGCCGGGCGGAACAGGGAACCCGGCCGCCGTCATCTCACCGAGATTGGCGCCCTTGCCGCCAGCGACACCGACATCGCGGCTCCCGAGCTCGGCAAAGCGCCGAACATGACCCACGACCTGTACTGCGGGGGCAAGTGCTGTCATCGCCCCATCATTCACTGCCGGCGGGCAACCAAGACAGGGACGAAGGACCCTTCTTCTACAGCACCTCCGGGCGCGACGATCGCAGGGTGGACACGGACCGACCATGAGCACCAACCCGACCTCCGACGTGAACGACGCCCTCTACGCCACGTCGCCCGGCCTCGAGGGTGCCGCCATCAACCCAACGGCAGATCTGCAGGCCGATCTGGGTCTGGACTCGATGGATTCGATCAACCTCGTTGCCGCCATCCGTGAGCGCACTGGCATCGAGATCCCCGATCACGAGCTGGCGCACCTGCGTACGGTCGCGCAGATCGTCGCCTATCTGCGCGACCACGGTGCCCCTTCGTGAAGGCTGGGCGCATCACGACCGCGCACTCAGGATGCACCAGGCCCCGTAGCCAGGTGGCAGTCGCACGCCGAGCATGAGGAGGCGCATCGCCGGGAGATGATACTTTCGGCTCTCTCACCCATGGAGGCCGCACATGAAGATTGCCCTGACGATCAACGACTACCTCCGCCGGGCGAGCGAGGTGTACCCCGACCGCGTCGCGTACATCGACGAGCCCGATCAGCCGGCGCCAACCTGGGGCACCGCCACCTATCGCGACATGGCGGCCACCGCAGCCGCCCAGGCGGCAGGGCTCGACGCGCTCGGTATCGCGGTGGGCGAACGGGTTGCCGTCGTCAGCCACAACTCTGCGCGGCTGCTCACGTCGTTCTTCGGGGTCAGCGGTTCGGGCCGCATCCTGGTGCCGGTGAACTTCCGACTCGTGGCCGAGGAGATCCAGTACATCGTCGATCACTCCGGTGCCCGGATCCTGTTGATCGATCCCGAGCTCGAGGAATCACTCGCCACGGTGAAGGTCGAGCGCAAGCTGGTCATCGGCACCGAGTCCGACCATGAGCTGCTCCGCTTCGACCGCGAACCGCAGGTGTGGGCCGGCGACGAGGACGCCACCGCCACCATCAACTACACCAGCGGCACCACGGCACGACCCAAGGGCGTACAGCTGACCCACCGCAACCTGTGGATCAACGCCACCACGTTCGGTTGGCACGTCGGCGTGAGCGACCGCGATGTATACCTGCACACACTCCCCCAGTTCCACTGCAACGGATGGGGCATGACCTATGCCGTCACGGGCATGGGCGGCCAACATGTCATCCTGCGCAAGGTCGATGGCGCCGAGATCCTGCGTCGCGTGCAGGCGCATGGGGTCACCCTGTTGTGCGGCGCGCCAGCCGTGCTGAACATGGTGCTCGACGCTGCACAGAGTTGGGACGGGCCGATCCCCGGACGCGGCCAGGTGCGCGTCGTGGTGGCCGGGGCGCCGCCACCCACCCGCACGATCGAGCGCATCGAGACCGAACTCGGGTGGGAGTTCATCCAGATCTACGGGCTCACCGAATCGTCGCCACTGCTCACCATCAACCGCAGCCGGTCGGAGTTCGATGAACTGTCGCCGGCCGAGCGCGCCCAGCGCCTCAGCCGTGCCGGCGCACCCGCCATCGGTGTGGAGATGGCCACATCGGCCAATGGCGAGGTACTGGCGCGCAGCAACGTGATCATGCAGGGCTACTGGCAACAACCCTCCGAGACGCAGGCAGCCATCCACGAGGCCAACGATGGCCGCGACTGGTTCCACACCGGCGATGGCGGGTTCCTGGACGACGAGCAGTACCTCACCATCTCGGACCGTAAGAAGGACGTCATCATCTCCGGTGGCGAGAACGTGTCGTCGATCGAGGTCGAGGACGCGATCTTCAGTCACCCCCAGATCGACGAGGTTGCCGTCATCGGCGTGCCCGACGAGAAATGGGGTGAACTCGTGATGGCACTGGTCGTCACCTCGCCCGGGGTCACCCTCACCGAGGACGAGGTCATTGCCTACACCAGGACCAAACTGGCCGGGTACAAGTGTCCCAAGCGCATCGAGTTCCGCGACGCACTGGCCCGTACGGCCACCGGCAAGCTGCAGAAGTTCAAGCTGCGCGAGCCGTACTGGGCGGGCCACAGCAAGACCGTCAACTGACGCTGGCACGTCAGGCGGGCAGCATCGGGTGACCAGGACATTCGGAACATTCGTCACGAATTCGTAAAGTTCCCACTGCTCGGTGCCGAAACATAGAGCATGTATCGGTTCCCCAACATGCTCACCGTCGTTGCACTGTCCACCGCCACCGCCATCGGGCTGTGCGCCGTCGGCACCCCGGCAACGGCAGCGGCCCCACAGGGACCGGCGATCACGGCCACGTTCCGGCCCACCACCGCCGTCGCATCGACCACCGTCCACATCGTGTTGTCGGGCCAATCCATCTCGGGCATCGCCTCGAAGTACCGGGTTCGGGTCAGCGATCTCCTCGCTGTCAACCACCTCACGATCACCAGCGTCATCCATCCGGGCGGACGGCTGGTGCTGCCTGTCGGGTTCGTGCCACCAGCGGACCCCGCGGCGACGGCGCCAACCACCACGACGACGGCACCGGCTGCGGCACCGGCTGCGGCTGCGGCTGCGGCGAGCGGTTTCTATGTCGTGCAGCCGGGTGACTATCTGATCGCCATCGCCATCAAGCACGGCGTGCGGTTGTCTGCCCTGCTCAGCGCGAACAACATCACGATCACCAGCCTCATCTTGCCGGGCAGGAAGCTGACGATCCCGCCAGCGACCATGCCGCTGCCGACGCAGACCACGCCCACCACCACCACCACGCCCACCACCACCACGCCAGCGCGGACCACACCGCTGCCGACCACCTCGGCCGTTTCGCCCGGCAGCGCATCAGTGCAGGGAACCCAGGCGATCAACACCGTGCTCACCTACCTGCAGGCCCAGATCGGCAAGCCCTACAAGTTCAACGCTGCCGGCCCGGACAGCTTTGATTGCTCGGGACTCGTGCTGGCCGGATACGCACAGATCGGCGTGAGCCTGCCCCACCAGAGCCTGTTGCAGTCCAAGTACGGCGTGGCCGTCGACTGGCTGACCCAGCCGATCATGCCCGGTGATCTGGTCTTCACGATCTCGTCCTCGAACCCCGGTGTGATCAGCCATGTCGGCATCGCCCTGGATTCCAGGACCTGGATCCAGGCGGCACGCACGGGCACACCCGTGCGGATCGGGAACCTGCCCAGCGCCGAGCGCATCCAGGCCGTGCGCCGCCTCGTGCAGCCCTAACCAGCGGCAGGGTTCGCCATACGCTCGACCAAGCGGGTGATCCAACCGCGAACCGGTGCCAGCGACGTCACGAACACTGCGGCGCCGAGGGCAACCAACGGTTCCACCGGGGCCCGCAGCCGGTGCGATCCGTAGAACACCACCGTTACCAGGGCCACCCCGATCGCCGGGACCACGATGATGTAGCGCACGCCGCGCCGCATCCGCCACAGTCCAACCGCGGCCATCGGAGCGAGGGCCCACCAGCACATGATGCCCGCCCAGATCGCCCATGCCGGTCGTTCCTCGCCGAGATCGGCGCGTACGGTCTCATCGAGTCCGTAGAGATCTGCAGCACGCAGCACCCGCGCCACCGCGACCACCGGCAACCGGCTCACGTGGGCACGTGCGTAGCTCATTGCTTCGCTCCGGCGGCGAGCCGAACGCTCGGCCGAGTTCTCATCCACCGGGGGCACGGTGCCGTTGTCGAGGCACAGCAGGTTCCACCCGCCGATGCCGGGTCCGGCATACGTGAGCGGGCAGTTGGCCCCGAGCCAGGTGTTGCCCTCGTTCGTGCTCATCAGCACCACGGTGTCGAACCGGCTGGTGTTGTAAGCAATCCACGGCACCACCGTCAGCCCCGTGGCCATCACGATGACCGCCGCCCGCTTGGCCCACTGTGCGAGCGGAAGGGTTCGCACGCCGATGAGTGCGAGCAACGGTGAGTACAACAGGATCTCGCTGCGCGCATGCCCGGCGATTCCCACCGCGACGCCGAGCAGCAGGGCGCTGCGCAGGCCGAAGCGCTCACGGTGCAGCAACGCCGCGCCGAGAACGATGACGACCATCAGTACCACCAACGTCTCTGACATGACCAACGAGTCGCTCAACCAGAGGTTGGGATACGCCGCAGCGATCACGCCGGCAATCACGCCAACGGCGCGACCGCCCACCCGCCGGGCGATCAACGACACGAGCACGATCACGGCAATACCGAGCACGGTCATGGTGGCCCGCTGCCAGAACTGTGTTTGCGACAGCAGGCTGGCGGGTGCCGTCACGATCGAGGTCAGCGGCGGGTGCTCGGCGCCGGGCAGGACCCCCCAGTCCTGAACCGGCCCGCTGGCCTCTTTGAACCATCGACCATGGGCGTTGTTCTCGGCCTGGATGCTGTAATACCAGGCATCGCCGTAGTGCAGCGGAATGTTCCACTTCGAGATCAGCATGATGATGCGCCAGGCGGCGCCCGTCAGCGTGATGACAGCCAGGCACCGTCGATACAGCCGCTCGCGTTCAACATCTCCGGTGCCCTCGCCCACGGGCGCAGACCCTAGTTCCATCGCTCGACGTGCGGCATTGACGCAACTCGGATCGAACGCATGCGGATACTGCGAGCGTTGTGCTGCACCTCGGCCAAGCAACACACCGCGTGCCGCAGGGCACACGGGCTGGCGGGCCCCTCGGGACTTTGGCCCCTATTGCTGACGGACGACGCAGGCGTACGTTTGCCCCAAGTCCACACGGTCGACGCGACCACATCGGGGAGAACACTCATGCCGAAACTGACCGAAGCCGAGTCGAACAACGCGATCGCTGATCGCCTGCCCGCAATGACCCCGATGGGCCAGCCGCTCGACTGGGCATGGCTGCGCGGCGCACCGAGCGAGTGGGGGGTGCGGCCCAAGCCGAGCGCACGCGGCCTCACGATGAGCGACATCGCGATCGGCACCTACGGCGAGGTCCCCGAGCAGGCGCAGCGGCGCAGTATGGCCGGGCGCGGCTCCACCGTCGAGGGCGACGCACCCGACATGGGCTACATCCTCAACAAGAAATCCGATGTGTGGTCCGACAACGTACGCGAGCTGTACGAAGAGGCCGTTGCCCGTCAGTGGTCGGCCACCCGCGACATCCCGTGGAACGAACTGCCCGAGCTCCCCTCCGATATCGAGCACGCTGTCTGCCAGGTGTTCACCACACTCGCCGAGATCGAGATGATCGCTGCGGACCTGCCGGCAAAGTGGATGTGGCGCATGAACCACGACTACCTCGAGGCCAAGATGTTCCTCTGCACCCAGATCATGGACGAGGCCCGCCACACCGAGGTGTTCCGCAAGCGGGCGCTCTCCAACGGCGGTGGCCTGCTGTACTCACGTTCCAGCGGCGAGAGCCTGCTGCGCTCCATCCTCGAAGCCAAGACCTACACCCAGGCCACGGCACTACTGCACCTGCTCGGCGAGGGCTTCATCCTCGACATCTTCCGCATGGGCGAGCTGATCGCCCCGTCGCACGTGGAGAAGAAGATCTTCCGCATGGCGATGCAGGACGAGGCCCGCCATGTGGCCTACGGCACCATGCACCTGCGCTACGCCGTTGAGAACGATCCCGATGTCGCCGAGGAGATCCACGAAGCGCTCGATCACGGCGAGTTGCTGCTCACCACCTTTGGCACCAACGCCGACTTCGGTTCCGCGCTCGCCTACCTGCTCGGCGGCGGCGAGGAACACATCGAGGACAAGGGTTTCCCGCTGCAGATGGAGATGCAACGGCACCAGTTCACGTCGTACCTGTCGCGCTGCGAGCGGGCCGGCATCAGCCGCCTCGAACGGACCAAGCTCCCACTCGACCTGCTCGGCATCGACGTCTCCAAGATCCGCGGCACGTCCGCGACGGCAGCGTAGGGGCAACCATGTCGACCTTCGACGTCACCAACATCAAGCTGTACGAAGACCTCGCCAGCCACATGAACCACCAGTCCGAACACTTCCGCATCCTCGGCGATGCCGACATGACGATGGTGTTCGCCGTGCAGACGCCCGACAAGACCTTGCACTTCCAACTCGTGTTCAGCGAACTCCGCTGCGACGCCGTCGATCTGGTGCCAGCCGACGAGGCCCATATGGCCGACTTCAGCCTGGTCGGATCCGTCGAGTCGTGGAGCGACATGTTCGACGACATCTACGCCAACGGCGGCGCGTCGGGGCCGTGGACCATCAACAGCCTCGCCCTGCGCGGCGACCGCATCTCCTGCGAGGGCAACGATCCGATGGGCCTCGACAAGTTCTCCCGCTTCAACCAGACCCTTCAGGACTTCCTCGACGGCGCCGGCCGCCTCGACCTCATCAGGAGCCAGCCATGAACCCCCCCGTGTGCCCCCACTGCAATCAGCCCAGTCTCCGCGCCCTCGACCTGCCCTACGGCTGGTGGGAATGGAACGGATCGAAGTACGTGCCGTGCACGGCATCGAACGGCGTCGACGTGGCGCCCTGGGTGCACGCCGACTGCATGAGTGAACTGCGCGAGTTCCATCCAGCCGACGTCGTCGTGCCCGCTTGATCGAGAGCAGCAGATGAGCAAGGCGGCACGATGAGTCATACGGTCATCGAGGATCTCTGTATCGGCTGTGGTGCATGCGACTACTCGTGCCCCACCGGAGCACTCACCAAGACCGACAGCTTTCTCGGGTTGTTCGTCATCGACCCATTCACGTGTGACGACTGCGGTCTGTGCGTGGGCAAGTGCCCGGTGCTGGCGATCGAACCCGACCCGGCCTGGCCGACCTGCCATGGCCACGGCTGCCCACTCGGCTCCAAACGGATGGCCGACGTGGAGTGCGCGATCTGGCAACAACGGTGTCCCACCTGTGGCTCAACACTGTGGCGCCACGCCGACGGCGCATGGGGATGCGCCACCTGCGACCTCGGCTCTCGGGTCCACTGCCCGCGGGACCGCATGCTTTCGATCACCGACAAGCCCAGCGTGATCGCCGGCCCCGAGCACTGAACCACTGCGACGCGACACAGCGTCGGCTCCGCCGTCACGTCGGAAAGACGCCGTTGACATCGACGATGAGGTGCGTGACCGCCGACGTGTACAGACAGACCTTTCCATTCGTACCCAGCTTGGCGATCACTGCATTCGGGACGGTCTGACCGGCCACGAAGTTCAGGTTCGACGCGGTGGGCACCGCCGACCCGCACGGGAACACC
>CAFBLP010000027.1_pt1 | contig 33750 bp, 20 predicted proteins | sample 7268181 | NCBI WGS metagenome assembly CAFBLP01 (sample SAMEA6814034, study PRJEB35770) | freshwater metagenome | biome: Freshwater; feature: Freshwater reservoir; material: water | place: Czech Republic | collected 2017-05-23 | depth 30m m | reverse complement strand
GTTGTGGTGAACGAATAGTTCGTCGCCGAACCACCCGAGCACGTGATGTTGACCAGGGCACCTGCAGCCGTCGACGTCGTGTACGACGACGTGCACTTCGGTGCCACATATCCACCCGCCGTACCCGCCGTCTGACCGGGCACGAACCCGGCCACACCGAACGTGTACGTGGGTGCAGCACCGCCGTAGACAACCGACTTCGCATCCGGCGTCACCACGAGAACAGCCTTGTTCACCGTGACCTTCGCCGTCTGGAAACTGAAGGTGTAATTGGTGGCCGAACCACCCGAGCACGTGATCGTCACATACCCGACTGAGGTGAACGACGTGTACGGCGACACGCACACCGGTGCGACGTATCCCGCTGCAGTGGCAGCCGAGTCACCGGGACGGAAACCCGACACGACCGAGGTGTACGACGGCACAGAACCACCGTAGGAAACGCTCTTCGCATCAGGCGTCACCGTCAACACGGCCTTGGTCACGGTCAACACCGCCGTCGGCGATGTGCCGAACGTGTAGTTCGTGGACGAACCACCCGAGCACGAAATCGTCAACGGGGTTCCCGCCGGCGACGTTGTCGAATACGACGAGGAACAGACCGGGGCCACGTACCCCGCCCCTGGAACTGGCTCGTTGTTCTTCAGACCCGACAGCTTGAACGTGTACGCACCAACCACTGCGCCGTACGCCACGCTCTTCGCATCAGGCGTGACGACCAACGCGGCCTGGGTCACCGTCAGCGCCGCAGTGGCACTGGTGGTGAACGAGTAGTTCGTCGCCGAGCCACCCGAGCACGTGATGTTCACCGGCGAACCCACCGCCGTCGAAGTCGTGTACGACGACGTGCACTTCGGCGCCGAATAACCCGCCGCCGTACCCGCCGTCTGACCTGGCACGAACCCGGTCACGCTGAAGGTGTAGGTAGGCGCAGCACCACCGTAGACAACCGACTTCGCATCCGGTGTCACCACGAGTACTGCCTTGGCCAAGGTCAACAGCGCGTACTTGTACTCGAAGGTGTAGTTCGTGGCCGAACCACCCGAGCACGTGATCTTCGGACCGCTGGGTGACGCGCTGATCGGGTCGAGCAGTGCCGGCGCAGTCGGGCCACCGGAGTAGCTCGATGAACACGTCGGCGCCACATACCCACTGGCCATGGTTCCACCGGATTCGGTCTCACCGTTTCTGAATCCGGTCACCGTGTAGGTGTAGGTCGGAGCAGGACCGCCGTACACAGCGGTCTTGGGGTCAGCAGTCACCGTGAGCTTGGCCGGCTTGATGACATAGGAACCGATCACCCCGGAGGGGATCTCGTAGAAGTCTGATGACCCACCGGTGCAGGTGACGTCGACCGAGCCGACCGGCGTGGTCGGCGTGTAGTGGAGATCGCAGTCCGGCGGCACGAAGCCGTCCATGTAGCCGTGATCCTCGCCGTCGTCATCATGTGCCGGCTTATCGGCACGCGCCCAACCCTCGATGTCGATGTCGATGTTCAGGTTCGTGCTCGAGTCGCCATAGGTGATGTCCGAGTGCTCGACCTCGATCCTCAGCTTCTTCTTCGAGACAGTCAAGGTCGCGTCGACGTACTTGATCTTGTATCCGGCCGGGGCAACCCCGTCAGCGCAATGAATCACGTAGTCGCCTGGCGCCAGTGTCGCATCGGCGGTCAACGGGGTGAGGTAGTCGGCGTCGTCGGTGTCAAACACGCTGCACGTCGGCGGCGTGGTGAAATCGTCACCCGGGTCGAAGCCATCGGACGTGTAGGTGAACGGGCCCGCCGCGGTTCCGTAGGTGGCCGACGCATCGTCGGCGGTGACCGTGACCCGCTTGACGACCTCGAACGACTCGTCGGTTCCGTCGTCGAACGACGCGGCCCAGTTGTCGTCACCGCGATACACAGCGTGGAACATGTAGAAGCCAACTCCATCGGTCGGCTCCCAGTCGGTCAGAACGGCTTCGCCGTTGACATCGAGCTCGACGAGATCACCGATTGCGGTGCCGGTGCTTGGGTCGCACGAGCTCGGTGCGGTGGCGGCATCGAAGCAGTAGAACCACTCCACCATGCCGGTTGGTGCGGGCGCAGGATTCAGGCGCCCGCCATGCACGGGGCGGGTCTGCAGCGAAGGCGTGACGGTGGCGGTGTCGCTGATGGTGTCACCCACCACGATCTCGGTCTCGCTCGCCAACGTCGCCGTTGTGGTCGGGTCCGACGTCAGGGCAGCGAACTCCACAGCGCCCGAATCGCACTGCGCGCCGACCGGTCGCAGCACACCACGCTGGTCGGTGCCGTTGACGTCGTCGCCCTGGCATGTTGCGTCGTCGCCATGGTCCACTGCCGAGCTCCAGCGTTGCAGCCCGATGGTCTCGGTCGGTCCGCCGTTGTCAGCCAAGGGCTTCAAACCCATGCGGTTCACGGAGATCTCGGTACCGGGGCACCACCAATCGCTGGTGAAGTTGCCACCGAGATCGGTGGGGTTGACCGTCCAATCCGAACAACCATTGCCGGGCGTGGGCCGGTCGCGTGAACCACCCTCGAACGAAAAGATGTTGTTGCCAACGGTCACTGCCGCCGACGTGGCGTACACGCCACCATCGTTGACCGCTGTGTTGGCATCGAAGGTGTTGTTCAGCAACGTGAGCGGTCCGGCGGACATCACGCCACCACCGTTCAAGCCTGCGGTATTCGCCGAGAAGGTGGAGTTGTACGACTCGACGGTGCCCGAGGTGTTGTACACCGCTCCGCCGTATGCGGTGGCGGTGTTGCCCTCGAAGGTGCTCGAGTCAATGCGTACGTCTGCGACCAACACGGGATCTGCCGGAGCAGGAGCCAGGATCGGCGCTGCGCCGTCGACAGCGCCGATGGCGCCGCCGCCGTCGGCCTGGTTTGCACTGAAGGTGCTCTCGGTTACCGAGATGTAGCTACCCCAGATGGCACCGCCGTAACCAGAACCATCGACGAGAGCCGTGTTCGCTGTGAACGTGCTCGTGCGCACGTTCACAGTCTCAGCCAGCAGGGCTCCGCCATGGAACGCTGCAATGTTCGAGTCGAACGTGCTGCCGTCTGATTCGATGTGGGCTGCGAGCACTGCTCCGCCCGCACCCTCGTTGGCCGGGCTTGCGCCATTCTCGCCAACCGGGCGATCCACCGAGGTGTGATTGATCGCCGAGTTCCCGGTGAACCTCGAATCCGTCAACGTGACCAGACCGCCGTCGGCGTAGATCGCACCGCCATCGAAGGTGTCTGCGGTAGGGCTGAACCCATTGTCGGTGAAGTCGCAGTTGGTCATCGTGACCGCAGCAGGGATCGATTCGATCAGGCTGGCCGTGACGAACACTGCACCACCACCGGGTGCAACGTTGTGCCGGAACACACAGTCCTCGCCGATGACCTCTGCGGCCGTCACGCCACCGCCATTACTGTCGCTGGACCCATTGCGCAACGTGACGTTCTTGAACGAGATGGTCAGGCCGGTGGCATCGAAGATCTGATGACGACTCGTCGCATCGGCTTCAATCTGCTCACCGTCGATGATCACGCTGGGGTCCAAGGGCACCTTGGGCGACGTGGTGGGCTTGTTGGTCGGCGTGTAGTCCTCACCGAGGATGGTGAGGTTGTTCTTCGACGCAGGCACCACGATGGTGGGCTCGCGATAGGTGCCGGTACACACATGGATGATGTCGTCGGTAACGGCACCAGCCACTGCGTCGGTGATCGAGGTGTAGGTGGGGGCTACACACGAGCCACCGTCACTTTCGATGTACACGCTGTTGGGTCCGCTCGCCGGTTGGTGTTCGTAGGCCCCGGCATCGCACTTGGCGCCCTGCGGGCGGGCCACGCCACGTTCGTCAACGCTCACTGCGCAAGCACCCGCAAGATCAGGCGCAATGGCGTCGAAGGCAACACTGCCAGCGCTGGGGGCAACGACGGCATCGAAAGGGAGACCGGGAAAGATTCCGGAGGGCACCAGGTTCGGGCTCCCGAATGGGAGCGGATCTGGCACCACAAGTCCGAGCGCTTCCACCGACGCCGGCTCTCCGGGGCAACTGCCATCCGTGGTGAAGTTGCCTCCGCCGTCGGCGAGTTCCCCTGCATTGCAGGTACCACTCAGGGCAACGCCATCACCGTCCACATCGGCAAAGATCGAGTTCGTGACGGTCGATGTCGTTGCACCCGCTGCACTCGGGGCACGGAGACCAGGCATCCAGACCGACGAGCCATCGAGAGAGCTGTTGCTGTAGAACGACGAGTGCAGGATGTCGAGTGTGCCGGAGCCCAAATGGATCGCTCCACCGGCGCTGTCACCATGGTTCGATACGAAGCTGGTGTTGGTCACCTGCACCGAGCCGCCGTTCGAGTAGATCCCTCCACCGGTTCCTGCGAAGTTGACGAACACGGACGTGCGCTGCAGGCTCACAGTGCTGCCGGCGCCCATGGCAGCGATGCCACCCCCGACCGAGGTCTGCTGCGGCGAAAGAAGCTGCATCGGAAGAGGTGTGGTGAGATAGCCGAGGCCGTTGAGCGCCATCGCCGAGTCCACCAATACAACCCTGCCAAACGCTGCAGGGCTGACGATGGCACCGCCAAAACCCTCGTAGGTGCTGTTGAGACCAAAGGCCGTGCGGGTGGCTTCGACGTCTGGTGCGTCGATGGCGCCTCCAGACCCGGTGGTTCCGTTGTAAGCGAAGACGGTGTCGGTTGCGTGCACGCTGCGGGTGGCGAAGATCGCACCGCCGCCTGCCATCGCGTCGTATGCGTCGAACTCAGAGCCGGCCAATGCAACATTCGCGTAGAAAGCCACGGGAATCCCGCTCTCGCTGAACCCGGTTCGCGAGGAGGTCTCAACGTCTCTGGCGTACACAGCTCCACCATGAACGGACGCCTGATTCCCGGAGAAGGCCGAGTCCTTGACCACGACCAGCGAACCCGGGGCATAGACGGCGCCGCCGTCAACGGCACGCCCATGTGTCAGCTCAATGGTGTCGAGCGTGAACGTCGTCACGGAAGGAGCAACGGCGATCAGCCCATGGCCCGCCGGGCCGGCATCGATATTGTCCTGCAACGCGTCGATGTGGGCCTGCAACTGCGGCCCGGAAGTCGGGTCTAGCACCATGTCGCCCTCGATGGTGACATCGTCGGCGGACACCTGGATCGTCGGCTCGGTGTAGGTACCGGGACAGACGTGCACGGTGTCGCCATCGACGGCCGCGTGCGTTGCATCGCCGATCAGGTGATATGGGGTGTTGTCACAACTGGTGATGAGGTGCCCGAGGTCAGGCGTGGGCTGTTCCACACCGCTGGTGCTATCGAAGCCGCGGCCAACGATGTAGACCGCGCCGGGGCCGGCCAGCGCTTCGAAGACCTCGAACGCACCTGCCTCACAACCGCCGCCACGGGGGCGTGACACGCCGTTCTGGTCCGTGAGAATGTCGGGGGCCGCCGTGCAGTCGGCCGCGCTGTATGCCGTGCTGGTCGTGTCGATCGAGATGGTCTGGGTTCCCGCCGACGCCGGGTTGTTGGCCAGCACGCCGAGATGCATGTCGACCGCCGTGCTCAACGCGGTGGGCTTGGAGGGCGAACCGCTGGAGGGCTGATACGCGCAGCTGGCATCGTCGGTGATGTTGCCACCCAGGTCGTAGACGAGTTGCGGGGAAGTGGTGCTGCACGAACCGGTGTTCACAGGCGGGTTGAGGGTTTGAGCACAGCTGCTGTTGGGGCCTGCACCGGTGACCGGCGATCCACAGGCCGGGCTCACGGCGTTTGTCGAGAACAACGAGTTGGCCAGCCGGAGACCTTGATCCGCGTTGATGGCCCCACCGAAGGAATCGGCGACGTTGTCCGCGAATGTGGAGTACGTCGCTGCGGTCACCCAGCCCGAGATGGCTCCGCCGGTGTCGGCGGTGTTGGCCGAAAAAGTGGAGTTGATGGCCGTCACCGACGCCAACTCGGTCGAACAGCTACACGGCAGAGCGGGGGAGAAGGCGCTCAGGACCGCTCCACCTATATAGGCGGTGTTGGCGACAAACGTGCTGGACGTGATCGCAATCTGGTCGGTCGAATAGACAGCACCGCCCACACCACCCGAAGCACGATCGACCGAGTTGCTGGCGAACGTGGAACCCACGATCGTGGTTGGGCCGGTGGCGACGTACACCGCTCCGCCGAGCAGCGTGGAACTGTTGCCGCTGAAGGTGCTGCCAGCGATGGCCAGCGTTGTTCCCACCACCGGATCCGAAGTTGCAGTCACGGCGTGGCGCACCGTTGGCGCCCCGGTCGCATTTCCGTAGGCAGCGACCGCTCCACCGAAATTCTCGCTGACCTCAGTGGAGTTACTGGTGAACGTGGAGTCGGCGAGGTCGCCGATGTTCGTCGAGATGGCACCGCCGTCCCCACGGGCGACGTTGGCCTTGAAGCTCGATCGGCGAACGATGGCTGAGAAGGACGCGAGCGCTCCGCCCTCACGCGACCTGTTGGATTCGAAGGTGGAATCGTTTGCCGCGACGGTTGCGGCGCTGATCGCCCCGCCATCGTCCTGCGCGAAGTTTGCGGTGAACGAGGAGTTGTTCACGGTGACCGTGCCGTTTGTGGACAGGATCGCTCCGCCACCTCGCGATGTGACGAAATCGGCTTCCCTCGTTGCGGTGTTGCCGGCGAACACCGAGTCGGTGACCACGACCCCTGCGCCATCGGTGGAGATCGCTCCACCCGACGACGCTGTGTTGTTCAGGAAGTCGCAGTCGACAACCGCCAGCATGGTGTCCGCATCGAGCGGCCCGAGGCTGATCATTGCTCCCGGCTCCGATGCCGAGTAGCCGTTCTGCAGGATGAGGCCCCGAAATGCCGTGGTGCCCTGCGGCAACGCTGTCTTGGCCGACGCGAACAACGGTCCCGCGCTGTCGGGGTTCGCCGCGCGCTCGATGACGGGTCGTTGTATGCCCGTGGCTGGCGTGCCGTCGAGGTTGACGCCCACGAAGCTCACGTTGGCCGGGTAGCTGATCTGACGCGACTCCCGGTAGGTGCCGGGGCAGATGTAGACGGTGTCGCCCGGCTGGGCAGACGATGCTCCGTCGCCGTTGGCCGCGCTGGTGGATGCCGCCGCGAAGATCGAGTGGTATGGGGTGTTGCTACAGCTTTCGGCCGTTCCGGAGGTGGGGTCGGTCGAATCGGTCGAGGCGCTACCGTCCCAGTACCGGCCGCCGATGAACACGTTGCCGCTCGACACCTGGTCGATCGAGAAGTTCAGGTCGTAGTCGATGGGCTTGACCGGGTCTGTTCCAGTGACCGGCAACTTCCACATCGCGCCGAAACCGTTGTCCGTCGTGGGGTTGCGGTTCAACGCGGCTTCGCCGGTGTACAAATCGCCGCCGAGGAACATCGCTCCCCCCGCCACCGGCGAGAGGGATCCACCGCACGCGACGGGCACATCCAGATCGGATACGCCGACGAAGCCGCACAGGAATTCGCTCGACACATAGCCGTCCCACAGCGGGCCGTTGTTCTGCATTGCCTCGATGACCCGGGTGCCGTCGGGGAGGTACTTCTGTACGCCGACCTGTGGGTGATTGGAATCGGTTGTTGCGTCGTAGAAACCTGCGCCCGAATCGTCGCCCAACAGGTACGAGTCGAACAGGTTGTAGACCTTCATCGTTGCGGTGTTGTCCGCAGGCGCAGTGACCGAGACGGTCACGTTGGCGCGTTGGCCGAGCCCGACGTAGGTCATGGTCACGGTCATCACGAAGTCTTGACCCGGGGCAGGGGTATAGGTCATCACGCTGGTGATCGAGTGCGATGCGCTGCCCGCTTGATCTGCCGTCACGGACCCGCCAGTGGTCACGACCGACCTCCACGGCGCCCGGTTAACGCACGTCGCCGGCGATGCAGTCCAATCGCAGATCGGCAACAGCGTGGCATCAGGTATGGCGCCGAACGCTGGCTGGCCCACTAGGGTGGTGGTGTAGAGGTCGTTCGGGTCGCCCATAATGGCGAGGAACCAACCATTGGTCAACTGGGGTGAGGAGACAGCGGCTGGGTCGACGACTGGGTCGTACAACTGCGCCGCCCCCGGCTGGGCTGCGTGAGGGGTCAGGACACAGCTGGTCGTATCGCAGGTGCCGGAGCTGTATGCGGGGGTGTAGCGATGTACCTGCAGTTGCCCACCGTCGAGGCGCCACTCGATGCCATCACTTGCGTTCTGGCCCCCTCCGGCGTTGAGCACGTGTGTTAAGGCCGGGCCGAACGGGGGGACGGCTGCGACCGGCGCCGCGCCGACCGCCAACACTCCGGCAAACATCGACAGCACCGCGGCGAGCAGTACGGCAAGCCGGCCGCCGCTGGTCCAACGGCTGGTTTGGGAAAAGTACATCGTGGCCCCTGGCGCCCATTCGCGCCGACGGATCCGAGCGCAGGCGTGGACGCTACCTCGCAATGCTGCGGCGGGCCCGGATGCCCTCTTCTCGCTGCGAACGCTCGTCGGGTTCGTGGGTCAGTTCGAGGCCCTGAAGCGCGCCGTCGGCACGCCAGTTCTCCAGCAGCGCGATGAAGGCCACACCACCACCGCCGTAGCTGCCGTTGCGCGCGCTGCGCGCCTCGGGCTTGCCTTCGTTGTTGTAGTAGCCAGGCGTGCACGCCTCGAGGAACTTCTGGTTGTTCTGCGACAGATCGAGGATTCTCTGCACCCATGCCGACTCGGCATCGTCTGACGCCTCGATCACCTGGATGTCGTTGTCCATCGCATGACGCAGGATGTAGGCGAGGTGCTTGCTCTGCTCGTCGAGCATGTGCGGGAAGTTGACGGTGAATCCGGCCTGGATGTTGCTGAAGATGAAGCAGTTCGGGAACCCACGGCTGTGCATGCCGTGCAGCGTGGCGGCACCGTCGGCCCACTTCTCGGTCAAGGTGATGCCGTCGCGCCCGATGAGCTCGTAACCCGACCGACGCGTGTAGTCGGTACCCACCTCGAACCCGGTGGCGTAGACGAGGCAGTCGAGTTCGTACTCGACGCCATCCACCACCACACCGGTCGCGGTGATGCGTTCGACACCTCGGCCCTGCGTGTCGACGAGCGTGACGTTGTCACGGTTGAACGCCGACAGGTAGCCGTCGTGAAAGCACGGACGCTTGCAGAACTGGCGGTAATAGGGCTTGAGCGCCTCGGCCGTGGCCGGATCGGACACGATGGTGTCGACACGCGAGCGGATCTGCTCCATCTTCTCGAAGTCGGCGAGCTCCATCGTGTTGCTGAGGCCCTCGGGGCTGAGATCGGCCGACTCGCGGCGCACCATGATCAGCAGCTTGCCGATGATGTCGGTCCAACCGTCGTTCACCAGATCCTCGGCCTGGAAGCCGCCGGACACGAGCGTGTTGAAGTTCTCCATGCGGCGCTTCTGCCAACCCGGTTCGAGCGTGTCGGCCCACTCGGGCGATGTCGGCTGATTGTTACGTACGTCGATGGATGAGGGCGTGCGCTGGAACACGTACAGGTGCTCGCTGCCCTCGGCCAGATGCGGAATGCACTGCACCGCCGTCGCCCCGGTGCCGATGATGCCGACGCGCTTGTGACCCAGACCCGACAGGCCACCCAACGAGGTACCGCCGGTGTAGTCATAATCCCAGCGGCTGGTGTGGAACGTGTGACCCTGGAACAGTTCGACGCCGGGGATCGCCGGCAGTTTCGGGCGGTGCAGCGGGCCATTGGCCATACACACGAAGCGGGCGCGCATCTGGTCACCACGGTTGGTCGAGATGATCCACCGCCCAGCGGCATCGTCCCATCGCAACCCGGTGACCTCGGTCTGGAAGCACGCGTTCGAATAGAGGTCGAAGTGGCGGCCGATGGCCTGGCTATGCGCCAGGATCTCGGGGGCGTTCGAGTACTTCTGTTCGGGGATGTACCCGATCTCCTCGAGCAGCGGCAGATAGATGTAGGACTCCACGTCGCATGCTGCGCCGGGGTAACGGTTCCAGTACCAGGTGCCGCCGAAGTCGCCACCTTTTTCGATGACGCGGATGTCGGCCACGCCCGCCTGGCGAAGGCGTGCTCCGGCAAGCAGGCCACCGAAGCCGCCACCGATGATGACGACCTCGACATCGTCGCTCAACGGCTCGCGTTCGAACGGCTCGATGTAGGGGTCCACCAGGTACCGGGCGAAGTCACCGGCCACCTCGAGATACTGGTCGTTGCCATCGACACGCAACCGCTTGTCGCGTTCCTCGCGGTACTTGCGGCGAAGGGCGTCTGCATCAATGGGTGTCTGCTGCTGGTCTGTCGACATCGCTCTGCCTTGCATCCTCGGTCTCGGGCCACTGCCCGACGTTGCGTTCTTACTACGAACAGCCGGCTTCGCACCACGCGGGGCCCGATGACCTTGGCCTCTGGCGGCGCCCGCGGTGATGGGGTGCAGTGGGCCCATGAGCACATTCGAATATCTGCAGGTTGCCTCCCCGCTGCACGACGCTGCGACGATCGATCGTGTCACAGCCGACGCACGCGCCACGCTCCACGATCTCGGTGGCATCCGGGCCGGTCAACCAGAGGACGACCCCGAGCGTCCGCTGGCGATCCTGGTCGCCACCGGCGGCACCGAATCAGCGATCCTCGACCTGGCCGCCCGCCGCCGCGCCGTGGCGCCGTTCGAGCCCGTCCTGCTGCTCGCACATCCCCTGCACAACAGCCTGCCGGCCGCGCTCGAGGCGTTGGCCCGCCTGCAGATGGACGGGCGAAGGGGACGCATCGTGCAGGTAGAGACGGGCCACACCGAGCGGCTGGCCGCCAGCATTGCCGACGTCATCGCGATCCACCGCCTGCACGCCACCCGGCTCGGGCTGGTGGGCGCGCCGTCGGACTGGCTCGTCGCCAGCGTTCCCGACGCAGAACTGCTACGCGAACGCTGGGGCGTCGAGCTGGTGCCCATCGACATCGGCGGCACCATCGACGCGCACGCTGGCGCCGCTGCCGCGCCGTCGCGGGCCGTCGCCGTGCGTTTCGCGCCACGCACGGAGCCGACGGCGGAGTTGATGCGCGCCGCTGCGTTGCACCCGGCGTTGCTGCAAACGATCGAGCAGGCACACGTCGATGCCGTCACGGTGCGCTGCTTCGACTTCCTAACCGAGCTGACCACGTCTGGTTGCGTGGCGCTGGCCGAGCTGAACGACACAGGAATCGTGGCCGGCTGCGAGGGTGACGTCGCCAGCACGGTAGCGATGCTGTTGGTGCGTGCCCTGTTCGGTCAGCCGAGTTGGATGGGCAATCCCGCACACGTCGACACCGACACCGACCGGGTGCTGCTGGCGCACTGCACGGTGGCCCCTTCGCTGGTGGACGCCGTGGAGTTGCACACGCATTTCGAATCCGGCCTTGGCATCGGGCTACGCGGCACGTTCGCACCTGGCTGGGTGACCGTGATGCGCCTCGGTGGGCCGGCCCTGAATCGCCTGTGGATCGCCGAAGCCGAGATCGAATCCACCGGAACAGCCAACGACCTGTGCCGCACACAGGTGACCCTGCGCCTGGAAGGCAAACGCGCCGACACCTTGTTGGAGGCACCGCTCGGCAACCACCTGGTGTTGTTCCACGGCCGCCACCGCGAACGCATCGAGCAGTGGTGGCGGCTCGCGTTCGGCACGAGTGCCTGAAATCAGCGCCCGGCGATTCAGCTCCCGGCGACTCAGCTCTCGAGCTGATGACCCAGTGTCTGCACCGCTTCGATGAACTCGTCGATCATGTCGTAGACCACCTGCGCGGCGGTTTTGCTGACGTTCATCGAGCCCACGATCTGGCCGACGAAGTAGTTGGTCAACTGCTCGGCGCCACTACCCGACCGATGGGCCGCACGGTCGATGCGCGCCAGGGCCTCACCCACCAAGATGGGCTGCATGGGCATGCCCAACGGCTTGGGGTTGTCGGGGTTGTCCCATTCGTCGGTCCAGGCAGTGCGCAACTGCCGGGCCGGCTTGCCGGTGCGTGAACGCGACCGCACGGTGTCCGATGACGTTGCCTCGAGGAACTTGCGCTTCACCACCGGATGCGTTTCGGCTTCCTCGGTGGTGAGCCACACCGAACCGCACCACACGCCCTGCGCCCCGAGCGCCATTGCAGCAGCCATCTGCCGGCCGCGGCCGATGCCGCCCGCCCCGAGCACCGGAACCGGTGCGACAGCATCGACGATCTCGGGGATGAGCACCATCGTGCCGACCTCGCCGGTGTGGCCACCGGCCTCGGCGCCCTGGGCGATGATGATGTCGACGCCGACGTTGACGTGGCGCTGTGCATGCTGGGCCTTGCCGGCAAGGGCGCCCAGCAGCCGGCCTTCTTCTTTGACGCGATCGATCATGTGCGCAGGCGGCGGGCCAAGGGCGTTCACCACCAACGATGGCCGACGGGCCAGCGCGATCTCCAACAGCGGGTCGGCCTGGTTGGCCGAGAACGGCACGGCGCCACCGCCGCCAATCACACCGCCGCGGCCCCCACCGTCGCCATCGCTGAGCGTGGGCACGTCGTAGCGGCGCAGGATGTCGTCGACAAAAGCGATGTGCTCGGCCGGGATGAGCCCACGAATGTCGTCGAGTGTGTAGCCGCCGGCGTCACTGCCGGCGTACTTGGCGGGCACGATCAGATCGATGCCATAGGGGCGATCGCCGATCTCGTTCTCGATCCACTCCAGGTCGATCTCGAGCTGGGCGGGTGAATGCGCCACGGCACCGAGCACCCCCATACCGCCGGCCTTCGACACGGCAGCGACGACATCGCGGCAGTGCGTGAACGCAAGAATGGGTACATCGATTCCGAGCATGTCGGTGATGGCGGTCTTCATGGTGCAATCGCCTCCTGTACGGCCATAGGGCCCTTGGGGTCATGTTGTCAGGACTACATTGACGGTCACAAATTACCGTACCTATTATCAGCGGATGGACCGAACCCTGCTGGCTCCGCCGCTGCGATCGAAGCTCGACACCCAATCCGAGCAGTTCCAGCAGAACCGTGCCGACATCCTCGAACAGCTCGATGTCATCGATGCCCTGCTCGACCAGGCCGAGGCCGGCGGCGGTCCGAAGGCAATGGACCGCATGCGCGCTCGCGGCAAGCTGCCGGTGCGCGAGCGCATCGCCAACGTACTCGACCCCGACTCGCCCTTCTTCGAGATCAGCGCCCTCGCGGCGTACGACAGCGACTACGCGATGGGTGGCGGTGCGGTGGTGGGTATCGGCGTGATCGCCGGCACCGAGTGCGTCATCTTGGCCAACGACCCGTCCGTGCTCGGTGGTGCGCTCACGCCGTATGTGGCCAAGAAATGGATGCGTGCGCTCGAGATCGCACGCGACAACCGCATGCCCTACGTGAGCTTCGTCGAGTCCGCCGGCGCCGATCTACGCGTCGAGACCGACGGTGGTGGGGGCCGGCGTGTGCAGACCGATCACTTCGCCGAGAGCGGCCGCTTCTTCTACGAGCTCATCGAGTTGTCAAAGATGCGCATCCCCACCGTGTGCGTCGTGTTCGGTTCGTCCACCGCTGGCGGCGCGTACCAGCCGGGACTCAGCGACTACAACATCGTGGTCAAGGAGCAGTCGAAGATCTTTCTCGCGGGTCCGCCGCTGGTGAAGATGGCCACGGGCGAGGAGTCCGACGACGAGACGCTCGGCGGCGCACAGATGCACGCCGAGGTATCGGGTCTGGGCGACTACTTCGCCGAGGACGAGATGGACGCCATCAGGCTGTGCCGCGAGGTCGTGTCGCACCTCAACTGGCGCAAGCCCGGCCCCGAGCCCAGCCTGGCGCCCGACGAGCCCGTACACGACCCCGACGAGTTGCTCGGTCTGGTCAGCCGCGACCTGCGCTCGCCCGTGGATGTGCGCGATGTCATCGCCCGGGTGGTCGATGGCTCCCGCTTCGAGGAGTTCAAGCCGCGGTATGGAGCCAGCATCGTGTGCGGGTGGGCCAGCATCCACGGCTACCCCGTGGGCATCATCGGCAACAACGGCGTCATCTACCCCCGCTCGGCCGAGAAGGCCACGCACTTCATCCAGCTGTGCAACCAGATCGACGTGCCGCTGGTGTTCATGCAGAACATCACCGGCTACATGGTGGGCCGCGACTTCGAGGCCGACGGCATCATCAAGAAGGGGTCGCAGATGCTCAACGCCGTCACCAACTCCACCGTTCCGCACCTCACCGTCACCATCGGATCGTCGTACGGCGCCGGCACCTACGGCATGTCGGGCCGGGCGTTCGGCAACCGGTTCACGTTCCTGTGGCCCACCGCCAAGATCGCCGTGATGGGCCCCAAGCAGATCGCCGGCGTGATGTCGATGGTGCGCCGTGGGCAGGCCGCCCGACAGGGTCTGCCCTTCGACGAGGACGAAGACCGCAAGATCATCGAGATGGTCGAGGCCATCCAGGAGAAGGGCTCGCTGGCACTGGTGGCCACCGGTGCAATCAGCGACGACGGCATCATCGACCCGCGCGACACGCGCACCGTACTGGGCATGTGCCTGTCGGTGGTACGCAACCGAGCTATCGCCGGTGCCGAGGGATACGGAGTGTTCCGGCTGTGAGCTTCTCCACCATCCTCATTGCCAACCGCGGCGAGATCGCCCGGCGCATCATGCGCTCGGCGCACGACATGGGTATTCGCACCGTTGCCGTGTACGTCGATTCCGATGCAGCCGCACCGTTCGTGTCCGAAGCCGACGAAGCCGTGCGGCTGGCCACCGGCTACCTCGACGGTGCCGCCATCATCGCTGCGGCCGTGACCGCCGGCGCCGAGGCCATTCATCCCGGCTATGGGTTCCTGTCCGAGAACGCTGGCTTCGCTGCCGACGTGGTGGCTGCCGGGCTCACCTGGATCGGGCCACCCCCCGAAGCCATTGCATCTATGGGAGACAAGCTGGCCGCAAAGCGTCTGGCCGTTGCGGCGGGTGTGCCCACGTTGCCGTCCGCCGACACTCCAGACGGCGCAGCCGCCGTTGGCTACCCGCTGTTGGTCAAAGCGTCGGCTGGTGGCGGTGGCAAGGGCATGCGCATCGTGGCCACCGCTGCCGAACTCGACGAAGCCGTCGCATCGGCGCGTCGCGAAGCCCTCAGCGGTTTCGGCAACGACACCGTGTTCCTCGAACGCTACGTGGCATCGTCGCGTCACATCGAGATCCAGATCCTCGGCGATGCCCACGGCAATCTGGTGCACCTCGGCGAGCGCGAGTGCAGCATCCAGCGCCGTCACCAAAAGCTCATCGAGGAGTCGCCCTCACCGGTGGTCGACGACGCCATGCGCACGGCGATGGGCGAGGCCGCCCTGCAACTGGGGCGCTCCATGGGCTACCAGTCGGCGGGCACCGTTGAGTTCCTGGTCGATGACGCCACCCGCGAGTTCTTCTTCCTCGAGGTCAACACCCGCCTGCAGGTGGAACATCCCGTCACCGAAGAGGTCACGGGTATCGATCTGGTGCGCGAGCAGATCCGCATCGCTGCGGGCGAACCGCTGGGATACGCGCAATCCGACATCACCTTCTCCGGTCACGCCATCGAGGCACGGCTGTGTGCAGAAGACCCCGATGCCGGCTTCCTCCCGGCCACGGGCACGCTGTCGGCGTTCGCCCCCGCCCCCACTCCGGTGGTGCGCTGGGAATCGGGCGTGCAGCAGGGCTCGGTGGTCAGCGTCACGTTCGACCCGATGCTCGCCAAGGTCATCGCCCATGCGCCGACGCGCACCGAGGCCGCCGGCCTGCTGGCACTGGCACTCGAGCGACTGCATCTCGGCGGCGTCACCACCAACCGCGACTTCCTGGCGGCCACGCTGCGCCACCCCAACTTCATCGCCGGTGACACCACCACCGACTTCATCGAGCGGGTCCGCCCGGCTCTCAAGCTGACCCTCAACGACGCCGATCTGCATCGCGCCGGCGTTGCTGCGGCGCTATGGATTCAGGGAGAGAACCGTGCCCACGCGCCGGTATTGGCACAGCTGCCCAGCGGGTGGCGCAACGCGCGGCTTCCAGCTCAGCACACCGCTCTGCGTCACGGCGATCGCATCGTCGACATCGCCTACCGATCTCGACGAGACGGTTCGTTCGCCATCGATGGCAGCGGCAGTGCGCTCATCCATCGCCGCTCTCCCGCCGATATCGATGTCGAGGTGGACGGCCGCAGGTCAACGCTGCGCATCACCCGCGCTGCCGATCGCATCTTCGTGCAGACACCGCGCGGCACCATCGATTTCCACATCGTGCCGCGCTTCGAGGTGCCCGGGTCCGAGCTGCCAACCGGTGGGCTCACTGCCCCCATGCCCGGCACCGTGCTCGATGTGCGCGTCGCCGTAGGCGACCACGTCTCCGCCGGCACCACGCTGGTGGTGATGGAGGCCATGAAGATGGAGCATCACATCACTGCGCCCGCCGATGGCATCATCACCGAGGTGTTCGTCGGCGCCGGTCAACAGGTCGGCAACGGTGCCGTGTTGCTGATGCTCGAACCCGACGACACCGACGGTTCTCCAGGAGGCCCGCAATGACGAAGCCGATCCGTATTGCCAATTGCTCGGGGTTCTACGGCGATCGCCTGTCGGCCGCCCGCGAGATGGTCGAGGGCGGCCCCATCGATGTGCTCACCGGTGATTGGCTGGCCGAACTGACCATGCTGATCCTGGCCCGCACGCAGGCGAAGCGGCCCGGTGGCGGCTATGCGAGCAGCTTCGTGAAGCAGATGGAGCAGGTGATGGGCACCTGCCTCGACCGGGGGATCAAGGTCGTCACCAACGCCGGCGGGCTCGACCCCGACGGCTGCGCCGAGGCCGTTGCCGAGGTGGCCGCCAAGCTGGGCCTGTCACCCACCATTGCGTACGTCAACGGCGACAACCTGCTGCCCCGTCTCGACGAGTTGGTTGCAGCCGGTGTGGACCTGGCCCACTTCGAGACGGGTGAGGCCATCGGCGACACGTCACGGTTCATCACCGCCAACGCCTACCTGGGCTGCTGGGGCATCGTCGACGCGCTGAACCGTGGTGCCGACATCGTCATCACCGGCCGCGTCACAGACGCTGCGGTGGTGTGCGGACCCGCCGCATGGCACCACGGCTGGGCACGCAACGACTGGGACGCTCTGGCTGGCGCTGTCGTTGCCGGGCATGTGGTGGAATGCGGAGCGCAGGCCACCGGCGGCAACTACTCGTTCTTCACCGAGGTGCCCGGCATGACCCGGGTCGGCTTTCCATGGGCCGAGATCGCAGCCGACGGGTCGTGCGTCATCGGCAAACACGACGGCACCGGCGGCGAGGTGTCCATCGGCACCGTCACCTCGCAGTTGCTCTACGAGATCGCCAGCCCCTCCTACCTCGGCCCCGATGTCTCCGCCCGCTTCGACACCATCCAGCTCGAACAGCTCACACGCGATCGTGTGCGCATCAGTGGCACCAAAGGTGAGCCGCCGCCACCCACATTGAAGGTGGCCATGAACGAGGTCGGTGGGTTCCGCAACGACATGGCCGTCGCCCTGACCGGTCTCGACATCGACGCCAAGGCCCAGTTGGTCGAGGACGCGTTCTGGGTGGCGTGCCCATACGGCCCAGGCGATTTTGCCAGCGTCACGACCCGCGTGGTGCGCACCGACAAGATCGATCCTGCCAGCAACGAAGAAGCAGTTGCCCTGTGGCGCATCACGCTGAAGGATCCCGATGAACGCAAGGTCGGCCGCGCCGTCGCCAACGCAGTCACAGAAATTGCACTTGCAACGATCCCCGGCATGTTCGGCGTCAGTGGCGGCCCAGCGGGAGGCAATGCCTACGGCGTCTACCGTCCAGCGTTGGTGCCCGCCGGGCTGGTGCCCCAGCACGTGGTGATCCTCGGCGGCGAACGGACTGTCGTCGATTCCGTCGCTCCCGATGATGACGTCACCGTCGTCGGCCTAGCGGGCCCATCGGCAGCGATACCGGGTGGACACACGATGGCCGTGCCGCTCGGCCGGCTGTACGGTGCCCGCTCGGGCGACAAGGGCGGCAATGCCAACCTGGGCGTGTTCGCCCGCACCGATCAGGCCTGGGCCTGGCTCGACGAGTTCCTCACCACCGAGACACTGCAGCGCCTGCTGCCCGAGACGGCCCCGTTGGTGGTCGATCGGTATCGCCTACCCGCCCTGCGTTCGCTGAACTTCGTGATCCACGACCTGCTGCAAGAGGGCGTTGCCGCGTCTACACGCCAAGATGCCCAGGCCAAGAGCCTCGGCGAATGGCTGCGCAGCCGAGTGGTCGACATCCCCGCGGCGCTCCTGGAATGAGCATGACCGCCGCCGTCATCGCCAACGACATGGTCTCGGCCGAGCCCACCGAACTGCAGCAGCGGCTCCGATCCGTGAAGCCACCGCGCGCGGTCATCGACCACGACCGCGAGCGCCGCCTCACCGAACGCCAGCGCGAGATCCTCGACCAACTCGGCCACCTCTTCGATTCCGGCTTCGCTGACCTCACGATGGCAGAGATCGCCGCACAGGCGAACTGCTCGCTGCGCACGCTGTACGGCCTGGCGCCGAGCCGCGACGAGCTCGTGCTGGCCGTGGTCGACCGCAACCTCTGGAAGGTGGGGCGCAGCGCGATGGATGCAATCACGCCGCACATGGCCCCGCTCGATGCGCTGCACGCCTACCTACACGCAGCCACCGAGGCAGTCAACGGCATGACCCAACCCTTCGCCCGCGATCTCGACACGGTCCCGTCAGCACAACGACTCGGCGATTTCCACGCCGACTACCTGGTTGCTGTCACCCGCAGCCTGCTGGACCTTGCGGTCGAACGAGGCGAGATCATCGACATCGATACCGCCGCCGCGGCGCGTGTGATGGCAGGCATGGCTCGCGACCTGTCGCGGCCCGAGGTCATGCCCACGCTGCGGTCATCACCCAAGCAGGCAGCAGACTCGTTGCTGAACATCATGCTCAGCGGTATGCGGGTAACGGCGAAGGCACGCCTGACGAAGACACACACAGCGAAGACAACCGAACCGAACCGGCGCACCCCAAGGAGCAGACATGGCTGAACTCGACGGATTGAGGGCCGATCTCGTGGCCGAACAGCAGGCGCTCGACGACATCGTCGCCGGCCTCGGCAACGACCAATGGTCGTTGCCCACGCCGAGCCCCGGGTGGAACGTGGCCGACCAGATCGGTCACCTCACCTACTTCGACGGCACGGCCGCACTGGCCATCACCGATCCCGACGCGTTCCGCGCCGGCGTGGAGTCGCTGTTCGCGTCGGCGGGTAGCGACGGCGGCGACGACTTCACGCTCGGGGCCTTCCGCGCGCTCGCCCCGGCGCAGCAGCTCGCTGCCTGGCGTGCGAATCGACGCCTCCTCGCCGAGGCTGCCGCAACGCTCTCGGACACCACCCGCATTGCGTGGTACGGCCCATCAATGGGAGCGAAGTCGTTCCTCACTGCGCGGCTGATGGAGGTGTGGGCACACGGCACCGACATCATCGACACGGTCGGTGGCCATCGCGAGCCCACCGATCGGTTGCGCCACATCGCCCAGTTGGGTTTCATCACCCGCGGCTGGTCATACACGGTGCGCGGCCAGGAGGCGCCCACTGGCGACATGCGCCTTGAGCTCAACAGCCCATCGGGCGAGTTGTGGACCTGGGGGCCCGACGATGCGGCCGATACCGTGCGCGGGTCGGCCGAGGACTTCTGCCTGGTCGTCACCCAACGCCGTCACGTCGACGACACCGACCTGCAGTGCAGCGAAATTGGGCGGCATTGGCTGCTCCGGGCGCAGGCCTTTGCTGGTGGCGCCACCAATGTTCCCGAACCACGGAGGTCGTGATGTCAGTCATCGAAACCACACTGCACAACGGCGTGATGACCATCACACTGGCCGACATCGAGCGGCGTAACTCGCTGAGCGCCCAACTCACCAGCGAGCTGATACCCGCGCTCGATTTCGCCGACAACGACCCCGAGGTGCGCGTCGTGGTGCTCACCAACGCTGGCACGGTGTTCTGTGCCGGGGCCAACCTGTCCGAACGCTCCTCGGGTGACCCGAAAGCGGGCAACCTCGACCCGCGATCGATCTTTGGTCGCTTCCGCCATTCGCCCAAGCCGTACGTGGGACGCATCGCCGGGCACTGCGTGGCAGGCGGCATGGGCCTGATGGCGGCGATGGACATCTCAGTCGCTGTCGATCACGCCAAGTTCGGGTTCACCGAGGTGCGCGTGGGCGTGGCGCCAGCAATGATCTCGGTGATCTGCCTCCCCAAGATGCACCCCGCCGATGCGCGATCAACGTTCCTGCGCGGCAACAGGTTCTCCGCCGCCGAGGCAGCCCGCATGGGCCTGATCAACAGCGCCGTTCCAGCAGACCAACTCGATGCCGAGATCGACCTGATCGTCAGCGATCTTCTGGCCGGTGAGCCGGGCGCAATCGCGGCCAGCAAACAATTACTCGCGGTCGTACCCACGCTCAGCGAAGACGACGCCTTCACCTGGACAGCAGAGTTATCGGCCAACCTGTTCGCCAGCGATGCGGCACGCGAAGGCATGGCCGCCTATCTGGAGAAGCGCCCGGCGCCCTGGGTGCGCTGAGCCGTCAGAGTTGCTTCACGCGCGACGGGCCGAGGCCCGCGGCATCGACCTGCTTCACCAACGCCGAGGCCTCGGCGCTGGTGAGACCAGCCTTGACCACTGCGAACTTGCCGGTGACCGGCTTGATCGTGAAGTCGGTGAACTTCGCTGCAGTGAGCTTGTCGATCTGTGCCTGAGCGTCGGCCTCGGTGACATAGATGCCCTGCACGACCTCGAAGTTGGTGGCCGTGGGGTCGATGAGCTGGAACACGGTTGCCGTGCCGACACCCGCAGTGTTGATCTGCTTCATCAACGCCGACGCCTCTGCGCCGGTGAAGCCCACCTTCACCACGGCAAAGGTAGAGGTGAGGGTCTTGATCGTGAAGCCGGCGAACTTCGCTGCTGTGAGCTTGTCGATCTGGGTCTGCGCCTCGAGCTTGGTGGGGAAGATGCCCACCACGACCTCCCAGTTCGTCGCGGTCGCCAGGCCAGAGACGACCGTGGTCGTGGTGACTTCGGCGGGCACCGCGGTGGTGGTGCTCCCGCCGACCAACGAGAGGTCGAGGGTGGAGGTGGTGGATGCAATCGTGGTGGTGGTCTTGGCCGACGAGTCACCACCGCTACTGCACGATGCCACGCCGACAGCCAGCGGCAGCACACCCAACAGGAACCATTTGGCCTTCAGCATGACCACCCCTTCGAGCGGGCCGGGGCGTCGCCCGACACTGCATTTCAGCGAAGCATAGTCACGCTGAGCGGTCGCCCGTCACCGCGCGCTCGCTCACAACGTCATCGGTAGCGATGTGCCGTTCTGGCAGGTGCCGTTCAGGCATGCGACGTTCGGGCAAGGTGATTCGGAACCGGCACCCCTGATCCGGCCTCGGACCCGGCGTGGCGTCCAGGGTGATCCTGCCGCCATGGGCCTCGACGATCGATTTCGCGATCGACAGGCCGAGACCCGAGCCACCACTGTGGCGCGAACGCGACGAGTCACCGCGATAGAAGCGCTCGAAGGCGTGCAGTTGGGTCTCCGCGTCCATGCCCGGGCCGTGGTCGATGAGATCGATCGTGACCAGATCGTTCGATGACTGCGCATGGAGTTCGATGGGCGTCTCGACGGGTGTGTGCACCAGCGCGTTGTAGAGCAGCGCGGCCAGCACCTGTTGCAGTCGCAACGCATCGCCCACCACGGGCAACGGCCCGGCGACGGACACCGTGAGCTGGCGCCCGGGTTGCACCGCCCGCGCATCGCGCGCGGCATCGTCGACCAGTGGGGCCAGATCGATGTCGTCGGTGCTGAGTGCCCGACCCTGGTCGAGCTTGGCCAAGAGGAGCAGATCGTCGACGATGAGTCCCATCCGATGTGCCTCCGCCGACACCCGTCGCATGGCATCATCGAGCGCGGCGCCATCCTGCAGCCCACCCTGGGCATAGAGATCGCTGTACCCGCGAATCGACGTGAGCGGGGTGCGCAGCTCGTGCGATGCATCGGTCACGAACTGGCGCAGGCGTTCGTCAGCAGCCTGACGTTCGTCGAGCATCGTGTTGAGCGCACGCGCCAGACGTCCGGCCTCGGTGCCGGCGGGATAGTGCGCGATGCGGCGTTCATCGTCGCCAGCGGTGATTGCGTCGGCCGCTTCGGTCATGTCGTTGATCGGCTTCACCCCGAGACGCACCACCCACACAGCGGTCAATCCGATGGCGCCGAGCACCACCAGACCACCGAGTCCACTCGCCAGCAGCAGGCGACGGTAGGCCGCGTCAGCGCGGGTGAGGGGCAATGCGATGACCTCCCACCCGGTGGTGCCGGGCCGCTGCACCACGACCACACGGAACCGGCTGTCGGTGCCCTTGCCGTCGGTCGTGAACGGAGCCATCGTCGGCCCAGGTGGTGCAGCGGCGGCCCGGGCCACAGACACGATGGGTTCGCCGGCACTCAACTGTGGGGCGACCACCGCAGTCAGGGTGCCGTCGGCGTCGAGATGTCCGACGAAGAGTTCGGACAGGTTGGTGTTGTCAGGTGGCACGATGCCGCCGGGTCCCGCCCCACCGGAACCGCCAAAGCCTCCGACATCACCCGTGCCACGCGAGACGATACCGATGGCAAACGGCATGGCACTGCGGAGCTGTTGATCGACCTGTTGGGTGAGGTACCGCCGCTGGGTATTGGCCACCAGAAAGCCGGCAACGGCAAACGTGAGCGCAACTGCGGCCAGGCCGATGTACAGACGCGAACGCAGCTTCATCCGTCGACCCGCAGGCAGTAGCCGACGCCTCGAACCGTGTGGATGAGCTTCGGTTCGCTCTGGTCCACCTTGCGGCGCAGGTAGCTCATGAAGGTCTCGACCACCGAGGCATCACCGTCGAAGTCGTACTCCCAGACATGATCGAGGATCTGCGCGCGGGTGACGACGCGCCCGGTGTTGACCAGCAGGTAATGCAGCAACTTGTACTCGGTGGGCGACAACGCCACGACCGATCCGGCCTTGGTGACACGGTGGGCATCGTGATCGAGTTCGAGATCGCTGACGCGCAGCACACGATCTTTGTCGGCAAGACCGACGCGGCGCAGGATCACGCGCACTCGCGCGACCAGCTCGGCAATGGCGAACGGCTTGATCATGTAATCATCGCCGCCACCCGTGAGACCACGGACGCGATCATCGACGCCATCCCGCGCCGTCAGGAACATCACCGGGATCTGCGAGCCGTCGGCGCGCAGGCGGCGCAGCACTTCGAAGCCATCGATACCCGGCATCATCACATCGAGCACGATCATGTCGGGCCGAACGGAGGCCACCCTGGCAAGTGCGTCGTGGCCGTTGCTGCTGATCGTGGTCTCGATGCCGTCCAGGCGCAGGGCCGAGGCGACGAGGAAGGAGATGTTGTCCTCGTCGTCGACGACGAGGACACGCGGTGGTCGATCCGACGTTCCAGCCATGTCGCTGCCCATCCTACGGTCGGAAGACCCAGCGTCGCAGCAGGCCGAATCGGGCAACTGTGACCAACCCCCAGCTCAGCAGCAGCACGAGGATCTGGGCGAGGCTCCCGGTCACGTTGGCCAGCGCCAGGCTGGACAGCCCCAGCCCGGCCACCGAGATCACCAACCCACCCAGATAGTGGCGGCTGCGACCGCGGTCGTCGCGGTACCCGAACGTGTATCGGCGATTTGCCCATGTGTTCGCCAGCGCCGTCGCGCTCACTGCGAACAGGTTCGCCCACACCGCCCCCACGGCACCACGCCACAGGAGGAACAGCAGCAGCGACACCACGGTGCTGAGCACGCCGACCTTGGCGAAGGTGACGATCTGACGGCCGAAGTCATCGTCGAGCCCGGGGCGGGCATCGTCACCGAGATCGATCCGACCCTTCCCGGTCCAGAACCGCCGCGCCACACGCGCCACGCCGCGGAGGTCGTCGAACGCAGTCCGCGCCACCTGCACGCGACTGTCGGGATCGTCGATCCACGTGACCGGCACCTCATGAACCCGCAGGCCATTGTGCTCGGCCAGCAGCAGCAGTTCCGTGTCGAAGAACCATGCGTTGTCCTGTACCTGCGGCAGCAGGCGCTGAGCCACGCTCGAACGTATCGCCTTGAAACCGCACTGCGCATCGCGAAAGCGGTTGCCGAACACGAGGTGCAGCACCGCGTTGTAGCTACGCGAGATGAACTCCCGCTGCGGACCACGCGCCACCTGCGCGCCGGTTGCAAGCCGTGAGCCGATGGCGATGTCGGAGTGCCCGCTCACGAGCGGGGCCACCAGGGGCAGCAACGCATCGAGTCCCGTTGACAGATCCACGTCCATGTAGGCGACCACGGTGGAGTCGTTGTCGGTCCACGCATGACGCAGCGCTCGCCCGCGACCCTTCTCCTCGAGATGGATGGCGCGTACGCCGGGGACCTGCCCGGCGATCACATTGGCGATCAGCCACGTGCGGTCGGTGGAGGCATTGTCCACGATGGTCACCCGCCACGTGAACGGAAACCCATCCGCGAGGTAGGAGTGCAGCGCTGCGATGCTCGACTCCAATGAGGCTTCCTCGTTGTACACAGGAACCACGATGTCGATCACGGGTGCCACATGCGTCGGAGGGGTGGTCGGCACCTGGTCGGTGGTCGGTGGCTCCACGGTGGTGCTGGTCATGTCAGCATGGTGCGTGATGCACCTTGGATTTGTGTGGGAGCAACCTTCGGGTTTGCTGGGAACATCCGCCAGCACTCCCAGCAAACCCGAAGATGGTTCACAGCCGGCCCGAAGCGGCCACTGCCACGATGTAGCCCATGTCTGAAGACACACTCACCATCGCCGCCGAGCCGAACGTTTCCGCCGGGACGACCGGACGCCCCGAGTCGCTCGACCCCGTACCGCCGGCGCTGAGCGGCCGCGGGCGGCTGATCGAAGCGGCTATCGCAATCGCCGCGCTGGTGTTGAACGCGTGGAATCTCTCGATCAACGGGTACGGCAACGCGTACTACGCCGCGGCTGCACGGTCGATGACCAGCAGCTGGCACAACTTCATCTACGGCAGCTACGACGCGGGCGGTTTCATCACCCCCGACAAGCCGCCGTTCGCGTTGTGGGTCCAGGCAGCGTCGGCCAAGGTCTTCGGGTACAGCTCGTGGAGCCTGCTGCTTCCATCGGCCGTCGCCGGAGCCCTCGCCGTCTGGCTGTTGACGATCACCGTGCGGCGGGTATGGGGCCGCACTGCCGGCATCGCAGCGGGTGTCGCACTGGCGCTGACACCGATGATGTTTGCCGTCGCCCGATCGAGCAATCCCGATGCGATCCTGGTGCTGATGCTCGTTGCCGCTGCATGGGCCACCGAGCGAGCCGTCGCCACCAACACGTTGCGCTGGTCAGCCGCAGCGGGCGCGTTGGTCGGGCTCGGATTCCTCACGAAGATGCTCGCTGCCGCGGTCATCCTTCCCGCCCTCGGTCTGGCCGTCCTGTTCGGCGTCAGCGTCTCGTGGCGTCGTCACGCCGCTCACATCGGCTTGATCGGTGCAGCGTTCGTGGCCGTCAGCGGTGCGTGGGTTGCGCTCATGGATCTCAGCCCCAACAGCCCGTTCGTCGGTGGGAGCACCGACGGCAGCGCCTGGAACCTGGTCTTCGGCTACAACGGCTTCGGTCGGGTCTTCGGCAACGAGGGCGGCGGCGCACCGGGCGGTGGGGCAGGTGGTGGTGGAGGGTTCGCGGGCGCGGGCGGCGTCGATCAGTTCGGTGGCACGCCGGGCATCGGGCGCCTGTTCAACATGGGCATGGGCGATCAGGTGATGTGGTTGTCGGTGATCGTCGGCGTGTCGCTGATCGCCGGCATCCTCACGGCCGTGCGGCGCCGCCGACGTGATCCCCAGACCGGTTCGCTGGCGTTGTTCGGGGTGTGGGCGGTGTTGACGTATCTGCTGTTCGCCTACTCGAAGGGCATCTTCCACAACTACTACGTCTCTGCGCTGGCACCGGCGATGGCAGCGCTCGTGGGCATCGGCATCGCCCAGGTGTTGCGCGGCGGCCGACCTGCACGGCTCATGGCAGCTGCCGCGGTGGTCGGCACTGCGGTCGTCGAGCTGATCCTGCTGCGCCGGGTCGACGCCTTCTCCTGGCTGCGCATCGTCGCGCCGGTTGCGCTTGCGCTGGTGGCCATCGCGCTGGTGCTGTGGGCCTTCAGCGAATCGATGACCAGGTGGCGCTACGTCACGATCGGCGCCGGCCTGGCAGCCGGGCTCATTGCCCCGGCGATGTGGATCGGCAGCGGGTTGACACATGCGCAGACCGCAACCTTCCCTGACGCTCGCCCTGCGGTGATGAGCAACGGCGGCGGCTTCCCGGGCGGCGGCTTCCCGGGCGGCGGCTTCCCGGGCGGCGGCTACCCGGGCGGCGGCCTCCCGGGCGGCGGCCTCCCGGGCGGCGGCCTCCCGGGCACTGGCGGCGATGGCGGTGCGGGTGCTCCTGGCGGCGGATTCGGTGCTGGCGGAATCGACACCAGCGTGCTCGACTATCTGCAGGCCAGCACGACCACCGAGACATGGATCCTCGCCGTCGGCAGTTCGATGCAGGCCGACACCCCGATCATCGAGGGCTACCGAGTGATGTCGATGGGCGGCTTCAGCGGCAGCGACAACGCGATGTCGGCCGAACGCCTTGCCGGCCTGGTCCGAACGGGCCAACTGCGCTACGTGAGCGGTTCGAGCGGTGGCCCCGGTGGCCCTGGTGGCGGCGCACCCGGCGGGTTTGCTGGCGGCTCTGGCGTGACCACGTGGGTTGCATCGGCGTGCACGGTCGTGGACCTGTCGTCGGTGGGTGACGGCACGAGCACCGCGGTGATCTACGACTGCGCCGGCAAGGCCGACGCCATTCTGGAAGCGGCGAAGAACGCGCCCGCCTCGACAACGACCGGCACAGGTACCGGCACCGGCACCGGCACGCGGCCCACCGGTAACGGTCCCGGCGGCGTCGACATGGCCGCGTTGCAGGAATGCATGGTGGCCCAGGGCATTGATGCCTCCGCGCTGCAGGGTGGACCGCCGAACTTCGCCGACCCGGCTGTGCAGGAGGCGATGCAGGCGTGCGCCCAGTACCTGCCCGCAGGTGGGCCAGCGGGCGGCGCCGGCCAGCAACCGGGCCAGCAACCGGGCCAGCAACCAGCTCAGCGACCGGGCGCTGCTACGACGACAAGCTCGCCTTGAGCCGTTCGAGGGTGCGCTGCATGCCCTTCGTCATCGAACGCGACCGGCGCAGCACCTTCTCGTAGATGAATCCCTGCAGGCCCTTCGAGGCATCGAAGCTGAACGACTCGGTCACGGTGGTGCCGGTACCGACAGGGGCCAGCTCGTAACGCCAGGTCGTGTAGCCCTCGACGACGAACTCGAACAGTTCGCCAGGCACACACGCCGTGACCTCCGAAGTGGTGGTCCATTTCTTCATCGTGATCCCTGCGACGACCACCTTGTTGTCACCCTCGAACTTCGCCCCGACCACCGGTCCGGTTGCTCCGCCGACCCACCGGCCGGCGGTGCACTCGGGGCTCCACTCACCCGTACGGGTGATGTCGGAGACGGCCGCGAACACCTCCATCGGCGAACGATCGATCGTGACGCTTGCGGTACCTGTGACCATGATTCCCCCTGGGATGAAACGTGCGCCTCAGTCTTCACCGTCGGGGACCCAACAGCAATGTGGTAACGATCACCAGTCCGCCGACCACGATGAACGCCCAACTCACACCGACGATCGCAAGGAGCGGCGCGCCGAGCGCCAGGCCTACTGGCCGCAGGCCTTCGCCCAGTGCGCCCACCACGCCGAACACCCGCCCCTGCACTTCCGGCGCCACGACACCCTGCAGCGTGGTGAGCAGCGACGTATTGGCAATGGCAATGGCCACGCCGCCGATCAGGAAGGCGACCCCGGTGCCGACGATCGGCAACAGACCGGCGGAGGCGAGGCACCCACCGATGAGCAACATCGGCAGCGAAATCGCGCCCTTCGCGAATTTGCCGGCCAGCAACGCACCCACCAACACGCCTGCGGACACCGTGATCTCCAGCGCTCCATATGCTCCCGGCCCGACATGGAAGCGATCCACAGCCAGTGCGACGATCAGCAACGGTACGGGCGCAGCGACCATGTTGAGCACCGACGCCAGGCCCACCAGGCGGCGCAGTTGTGGTTCGCGCACCACCGAGGCGATGGCACCACGGGTGGAGTGCCGCTCGCGGGCCTGTGGCGTCGCCCCTGCCGGGCGAGGGATCCGGGCACACACGATGAAAGCAGCCGACCAGGCAAACGTTGCGGCGTTCACCAGCATCACGTTGCCGACATCGAACACGCTGATCATCAACCCGCCGAGCAGAGGTCCGATCAGGCCCCCCACGGCCGAGTTGGCCATGTTCAGACCGTTGGCAGCGGCACGATGCTCGCTTTCGATGAGGCTCGGCACCACGGTGGAATACGTGGGATCGAACACGGCCGTGGCCATCGACGACAGTGCGACCAACGCACAGATCAGCACGGGAGACGCGTGGTGACGGATCGCGAGCACTGCCAGCGTCGCGGTGACAACGACACGTTGGAGATCAGCGGCGATGAGCAGGTGCCGGCGGTCGTACCTGTCGGCAAGCCACCCGCCGAACGGCGCGCAGATCACGAACGGCACGATCATCGACGCTGCTACGGCAGCCAACAGCGCATTGCCGCCAGTGCGACGGGCCCACCAGAGCAGCGCCACGCTCTGCATGCCGTCGCCGATCACAGAGACGACCTGGCCGATCCAGATGAGGCGGAAGTTGCGATACAGGCGAAGGATCATGTGGGCTATCGTCGGCCTCGTCTCATACGAAAGCTAGATGCAGATTGGCAAGAGGAGCCCCCATGCCCAAACCGTGGCCCGCCACACGCGAGATCACGTCGCCCGCCGCCATCTCGATGCTCGCCAACCTGCGTTCTCTGCGCTATCTGCTGCCCTTCATGCGCGACGCCCACACGCTGTCATCCGCCGCCGCCGCCCTGGGGCGGCCGACATCAACCGTGGCGTACTGGATCCCACGGTTCGTGCGCGTCGGCCTGCTTGTGCATCTCGGCGACGAACAACGCGCCGGTATGCCGATGCCGCGTTACCGCGCGCCAGCCCGACAACTCACCGTTGCCTACGCCAAGATTCCCTTCGACAGCCGGGTGGCCTTGCTCGACGAGGGCCGGATGCGCATGCTGCGCCGCTTCTTCGACGGTCTCGACGAGGCGATCGAGGACACCAAGGCGTTCTCGCTCGCCTTCTCAGGCAGCGGCGAGTTCGGTACGTCGATCGAGATGATCGAGTCCGACGGCGCCACCCGCGCTCGCCCCTACGCCGATGGCTGGATGACCTTTCATCTCACGTCGCAGGAAGTGCTGGAGTTCACGGGAGAGCTGCATGCTCTCCTTGCGAAGTTCGCGGATCGCACGGGGCCGCGCCGCTACATCGTGCACGCTGGCCTGGCACCGGACCCTCGCCACCGCTGGCGCAGCGCCAACGACGCCTCTCCTCTGTGAACACGACTGTGAACACCATGGGCCGAACCCGAGTTTCCTAGGCCGGAAGAAACGACGCCTTCAGCGAGGGAGCAGCCCCTCCGTCAACGATGACGAGTTCGTCGTCGACCAGCTTCACGAGATGCGACAGCACGCTGCGACCCGCCGGCTTGTGCAGTTCTTCGCGCACGTTGGCGTAGAGCACCTTGACCATCGCCTCGATCGAGGCGACGCCGTCTCGTACCTGGGTGAGCACCTGCTGCTCGCGCTCGAGCCGGTGGGTCAGGTAGGCATCAAGGAATGGTGCCGGATCAGTGACGGGGTTGCCGTGCGTGGGCCACAGGATGCGGTCATGACGCGCCGCAACCTTGCGCAGCGAGTGCATGTAGGCGCGCATGTCGCCGTCAGGAGGCGACACCACCGTGGTGCTCCACCCCATCACGTGGTCGCCGGTGAAAAGGGCGCCTTCCTGGTCGAGCGCGAAGCACAGATGGTTCGAGGTATGTCCCGGTGTGTGCACGGCGCGCATGGTCCACCCGCGCGCACACGCAACCAGACTGCCATCAACCGCCCGGACATCGGGGACGAAGGCAAGGTCGATGGACTCCTCCACCTTGACGTCGGACTCCTCGTCGTCGGTTGTGTCCACGGCGCCATGCGGGCCGAACGCGATCGTCGGCGCGCCGGTGGTCTCGCGTAACCACGCTGCCAACGGCGAGTGATCGCTATGGCAGTGCGTGATGAGGATCGCGCGCACCCGTTCGCCGGCCAGCGCACTGGTCAACGCCTCGCGGTGCTCGTCCAGTGCTGGCCCGGGATCGATGACCGCAACATCCCCGTGGCCGACGATGTAGGTGCCCGTACCCCGGTAACTGTACTTGCCGGGATTGTTGGCAATCACCCGTCTGATCAGCGGCGAAACCTGTTCGGCCACGCCGTAGCGAACGTCGTCGAGTGGAGCAGCGAACGGAATCTCAGCCATGCGACGCTCCGAACAAACCGTTGATGGCGGTCACCTCGCCGACCACCTGGCCATGGCCGCGCACGTATTCGTGCAGCAACGGAGCAGCGTTGGAGACATCGATGCCCAGTGCCTGCAATGCGGCCAGCATCACGGGGGGCCGGGCGCGGTTGGCGCCATCGGAGATCTTCAGCGCAACGGCACGACCATCCGGCAACGCTGCGGCAAACACACCGTCGGCGCCGTCCTTGGCGACCAGACCGGGGACGTGCTGCATGAGGCGAGTGACATCGCGCCGCGAGCCGCCGACCATGGTGGGATTCGCCGTCATCGCTTCGTAGACGTCTGTTCCGGCTGCACCGGCCGCTCCGGTGGCGATGTTGCGGAACCCACGCGCAAGGCCGAGCAGTGACAGCACGTGAGCGGGCGCACCGCACCCATCGACGCCGATGTGGGCGACCCGCTCGCCGATGAGCGCCGGCAACGACTCGGTGATGTGCACCTGCAATGGATGCGACGCATCGAGATACGACGCGAGGGGCCACCCATTGATCACGCAGGTGGCCAGCATGCCGCTGTGCTTTCCGCTGCAGTTCATCTGCAACGCTGAACGACCCCCGCCCGAGCGCAACACCGCCTCGGCTGCCGACGGGTCGAGCGGAAGATCCAGCGTGTTCATCAGCGCCGACTCGTCAAGACCCGCATGGGCAAGGATGCCTCGGGCCGCGTCGAGATGCATGACCGTACCGTCGTGGCTGGCACATACAAGGGCCAGCAGATCGGGCGGCAGCGACAGACCCGCGCTCACCATGGCAGCCGCCTGCATCGGCTTGTTGGACGACCGCGGGTACATCCCCACCGTTGGGTCGCCGGCACTGAACGCGATCGACCCATCGCGATCGAGCGCCACGACCGCGCCGAAGTGAACCGACTCCGGGAAACCCGAACGCGTGGTGAGCGCCACCGGCACATAGACCTCAGTCGGATTCATCGGAATCCTGCGTGTCGCCCTTCTTTCGCGCCGCCTTCTTGACCTTCATGCTCGGGTGCGACAGCCGGGTCAAGGGCACGTCGATGACCTCATGGCGGGTGCCCCATTCGCCGACCACCGCCTGGCCCATCGCAGCAGCCGGAAGCGCGAGGATGGCGCCGACCGGACCGAGCACTGCGCCGCCCGCCAACGCTGCGCCGAACGCGAGCGCCGGGTGCAGTTCCATGGTGCGTGCCGTGATGCGTGGGAGGAAGAGGTAGTTCTCGACCTGTTGGTACAGCACCACGAAGGCGAGCATGACCAACGCCTTGCCGGGCGAATCGACCAACGCGAGCAGGATCGGGAGGGCACCTGCTAAGTAGGTGCCCACCACGGGGAGGAACTGGCTGATCAGGCCGACCCACAACGCCATCGCGACCGGGGCCGTGGTGCCCAGTGACTGGAACAGGACCCAGTGGAAGAAGGCCGACAGCGCTGCGAGCAACGCACGTGAGTACAGGTAGCCGCCCGTCTTGCTGATCGCGAGCTCCCAGACGTTGAGCACGCGTTCTTGGCGCTCGGGGCGGAACCGGCTACAGATGCTGCGACGCATCCGTGGCCCATCGGCCACCAAATAGAAGGTGAAGAGCAGCACCGAGAACAGTTGTAGCAATGCATCGAGTGCGGCGACCGACACCTCGAACACCTTGGCACGCTGCGACTTGATGAACCGCTGGAACGAACCGTTGGGATCCTCGGTGCTGGCAATCACCTTCTTCGCATCGATGTGTGTACTGAAGTGGCGGTTGAGGAAGCCGACCACCTTGGTGATGGTTTTGGGTGTGTCGTTGAGTAGATCGGCAATCTGGCCACCGACCAACGATGCGATCGCGACCACGAACACCACCGTGAAGACGAACACGCCCAGCAGGATCAGGGTGGTGGAGGTTCCACGACGCCACCCGCGCTGCGACAAGCGGTTGACCCCGGGCTCGATCGCGAGTGCAAGGAACATCGAGATGAGCAGCAGCACCATCAGTTCGGTCAGTCGATCGAACATGAACTTGGTGGCCAACGTGACCAGATACCCCAACCAGAAGATGGCCACGGCCTTCCACACCCACGCCGGCATGGTGCTGACCCAGGTGGGGCGACGTTGCCCGCCTTCGGAGTCCGGCTCAACGGGTCCGGTGCTCTCGCGCGAATCGGCAGACATCGAGGCCAGCGTAGTGACCCGCCCTGTGCCGGTGTGGGCATTGCGTTCGGGATCGACGATCAGAACGCGGCAGCCAACGAGCGGGCCAGATCGCCGCGCGGCTTCACCACCACGGAATCGAGTTCGAGCCAGCGGGCCATGAGGCGAAGCTCGTCGGCGAGTTCGGGCACGATGATCTCGTCGGGTACACCGGGCTCGGCGTAGGACCCCTGCACCAACAGGGCGCTGTTGTGGCGGTCGGCCTTGAGGTCAACCCGACCGATCAGTTCGTCGCCGAGCAGGAACGGCAGCACGTAGTAGCCGTAGACCCGCTTGGGCTCGGGCACGTAGATCTCGATGCGATATCGGAAGCCGAAGACGCGCTCGGTGCGTTCGCGGTTGAAGACCAGCGAGTCGAACGGGCTGAGCAGGGCCCGCCCATTGACGCGTCGTGGCCGACGCGCCTCGGGGTGCAGGTAGGCCGGTGGTTTCCAGCCCTGCACCTGCACCGCAACCAGGCGGCCCTCCTCGACGAGTTCGGCCACCAGCGGTTTGCACGGCGCATTCTTCTGACGGTGGTAGTCGGTGAGATCGCCGAGCGTGCCCACACCGTGATGTCGGGCAGCGAGCACCAACAGTTCCTTGCGGGCGTCACGTTCGGAGGGTGCCTCGCGGTTCAACGCATCGTCGGGGATCCACCGATCGGCAATGTCGTACAGTCGGGCGAAGTCATTGGAGCGTCGCCGACCCGCGACCTTGCCCGTGAAGAACAGGTGCTCGAGGGCAATCTTGGCGTCGTCCCAGTCCCACCAGGTGCCCTTCGGCCCGACGCGGGCGTTGAAGTCGCCGGCCACCACCGGCCCGTTGGCGGCCACCCGATCGAGCACCTCGTGCACGAAGTCGGGCCGACGCTCGTGCAGCCGGGCGAACATGCCCCAGCCGTGCTCGCCCGACATTCGCCAGCGGTGCAGGTGGTAGTGCTGGGTGGGTACATGGCTGGCCTCGTGGACCCAGTATTCGAACAGCTCTCCGTCGGCGGTTGCTTCGGCGATGAGTGACCGAGGGTGCGGCCCGAGGCGCGCGAACAGT
>CAFBLP010000026.1_pt1 | contig 34250 bp, 34 predicted proteins | sample 7268181 | NCBI WGS metagenome assembly CAFBLP01 (sample SAMEA6814034, study PRJEB35770) | freshwater metagenome | biome: Freshwater; feature: Freshwater reservoir; material: water | place: Czech Republic | collected 2017-05-23 | depth 30m m | reverse complement strand
GAGCACCTTGTCGGGCACGTTGCCGTCACCAATGGGGGGCTGGGGGCCGCTCACCACTGCACCTCACGCACGTCGTCGCCCGACAGATCCCTGCCCAACAGGTCGTTGCCCGGCACGTCAGCGAAGCCGACAAGGCGAACCTCACTGCGCAGCTCGTAGCCGGTTTGCGCCGCAACGCGCTGACGGACCAGTTCGATGAGCGCTCGCACATCAGCGGCGCATCCGCCATCGGATCCCTGAATGAAGTTGGCGTGCTTATCGGACACCGACGCCGTACCAAGAGTGAAGCCGCGCAGGCCGACCCGCTCGATGAGCTCGCCCGCACTGAGCTGGCCGGGAATCGGGTTGACGAAGACCGAACCGGCGTTTTGACCGCCGGGCTGATGCTCGCGACGCCACCGCACGATCTCGTCGAGTTCGCGCTCGGATACCTGGCGATCGCCGTGGGTCAACTGCAGCCGCGCCTCGATCACCACCTGATGATCGGCCAGGTCGCTACCGCGGAACCGAAGGCCCAGATGGTTGGCTGCCACCCAGCCGTGCCGACCGCTGCGTAGGTCGAACAAATACACCTCGAGGAGGCACGCGGCCATGTCGCCACCGTGCCCGCCGGCGTTCATACGCACGGCGCCACCGATGCTGCCCGGTACACCGACAGCCCATTCGAAGCCGGTGAGCCCAACGGCCACCAGGCGACGTGCCAGCTGCGGGAGCGCCACCATCGCCCCGGCCACCACCTGGGTGCCGTCGACGGTGAACTCTGACGACATCTCAACCAAGCTGACGACGATCCCTGCGAAGCCGTCGTCGGCCACGAGCAGGTTGGAACCGCGCCCGATCACCAGCACGGGCAGGCCCGTGGCAGCGAGCGTCTCGGCAATCAGGCACAGGTCGTCGACACTTCGGGGCCGCACCATGATCGCCGCCGCGCCACCGACGCGGTACGTGGTCAACGGTGCCAGCGCGACATCGCGCTGGGCCAGGTCGCCCAACAGACCGGCGGCGCGCTCGATGGCATCCGCCTGCATGCGGCGGGTGGTTCCCTCGATCACGGTGGCGACATCTCCATGTCCGATCGCCTGCTGATCACCTCTGCGGGGAGGGACGCAATATCTCCGCACCCCATCGAGATCGCAACATCTCCCGGTCGCAGCACACGCGCCAGGTATTCGATGAGATCGTGCCGACGAGGCAGCCACACCACCTGCGAGTGCGGGTGGGCATCGAGCACGGCGTTGACCACCAACTTGCCCGTGACGCCCGGGATTGGCTCGGTACCGCTGGCGAAGATGTCGGTGATCACCACGATGTCGGCATCGACGAACGCGTCGCGGTACTCGGGCCACATCTCTTCCATCCGGTTGTACCGGTTGGGCTGGAACACGGCCACGGTCCGCTGCCATTCATCGCCGCTGCCGCGTGCAGCGGCCAACACCACGGCGATCTCGGTGGGCAGGTGCGCATAATCGTCGACGAAGGTGGCCCCGCCGTGCTGGCCACGGATGTCGAAACGGCGGGCAACGCCACCGAAACGGCCCAGGGCGGTGACGGCATCGGCAAACGAAACGCCCACGCTCATGGCCATTGCGATCACGCCGGTTGCGTTCTGCACGTTGTGCCGGCCGCGCAACGGCAGGTGCACCTCTCCCAACAGCGCGCCGAGGTGCTCGACGGCGAATCGGAACGACCCGCTCTCGGCCTGCAGATCGATCGCCCGGTAATGGGCCGACTCCGCAAAGCCATACGTGATCGCGCCGTGCAACTGCGCCAACCGCGCGCACACGGGATCGTCGGCGCACAGCACCTTTGGCCCGGCGATCTGTGCGAGGTACTGGTCGAAACCGGCAACGATGCCTTCGAACGAGCCGTAGAAGTCGAGATGGTCGACCTCGACGTTGGTCAGGATCGTGCCATACAGCGGCAATTCAAGGTGCGTACCGTCGCTTTCGTCGGCTTCGACGACGAGCCATTCACCGCCCGTCCACTGGGCACCGGTGCCCATATCGGTGACATCGCCTCCGACGACGAAGCTGGGCTTCAGCCCCGCCTCGGCGAGCACGAGCATGAGCATGCTGGTGGTGGTTGTCTTGCCGTGGGTTCCGGCCACACCCAACGAACGAGCGCGGGCGCAGATGCCGGCCAACATGCCGGCCCGGCGCAACACCTGCACGCCGGTGCTACGGGCCTCGTCGAGCTCGACATTGCGCCCCGGAACGGCGGTAGATGCCGTGACCGCATCGACGCCGTGCACATGCTGACGCTGGTGGCCGATGTGGACCTGCACCCCCGCCGCACGGAGTCGGTCGAGCACCGGCTTGTCGCGGATGTCGCTACCGGAGACGGAGTGGCCCATCTCGGCGAGCACGATCGCGATCGCGCTCATGCCGGGGCCACCCACGCCCACGACATGGAGCCGCTGAGGCGCGCCGAGATCGATCGGCGCCACGGGCGCCGGGACCGGTTCGCGCCGCTGCTCGGCGTTGCTCTCGGTCATCGCTGAGCCGCCACTCGCTCGATCAGGGCGCCGAGCCGGCCGCTGCGGTGCGCATCGCCGGCATGGTGTGCGGCGGCGGCCATGGTCTCGAGCGAGGTGGGGTTGTCCACGAGGTCAACGACGATGTCGGCGAGCGCCCTGGCCGACAACTGGTTCTCGGGAACCACCACTGCGGCACCCACCGAGGCGAGAATGCGTGCGTTGTCGGTTTGATGATCATCGGCCGAACCCGCCCACGGCACGATCACCGCCGGCATCCCGGCAGTGGCCAGTTCGGCAATGGTGCTTGCTCCGGCGCGCGTGACCATCAGGTCGGCGGCCGCGTACACCTGCACCATCTGATTCTCGTACCCAATCACGGTGTACATGATGCCGCGTTCGCCGGATCGTTCTGCGCCGGCCCCGGCGAGAAAGCGGTCACCAACCACGTGACGCACGGCGATATCGCCACGATCAGCGAGGATGTCGACCATGCCGGCCACCGACTCGTTGAGCACCTTCGAGCCGAGCGAGCCACCAAAGACGGCAACCACGAACCGGTCCAGCGGGATGTGCAGTGCCTCGCGGGCAGGAATGCGCTGCGTACGCCGATCGAGCAGCACCAGCTCCCGACGCACCGGGGCGCCGGTGTAGTGCGCCCGGCGCAGCGTTGAGCCGTCGAATGCAACCGCGCAGGCGGTGGCGAAACGAGCGCTCACCCGGCTAGCAAGGCCAGGGATGCGGTCGTAGCTGACGACGACAATGGGGATCCGCCGAAGGCGCGCGGCGAATGTGGCGGGAAAGCTGGCGTAGCCACCCACGGAGACCACGACAGCGGGTCGCAGCGCACGCAGCAGCACACGGGCCGCAGCGATGGCCTTCAGCAACTTGAACGGGAACAGCAGGTTGGTCGCCGTGATCCGCCGCTGCAGTCCGATCACGTCGAGGAAGTGATGCGGGTACGGGGTCTCCGGCAACAACCGCGTCTCGATGCCGCGCTTGGCGCCGATGTAGACGATCTCATCAGGCCGGTGCCCGTTGGCCACCAAGGCGTCGGCGATGGCAATCGCCGGCAACACGTGCCCGGACGTGCCGCCTCCTGTGATCACGGCAAACGCCGTGGGCTCCATGCGGGGCTACCTGACGTTGCGGGCGACGTTGAGCAACAGGCCCGCCCCGGTCATGCAGACAAACAGTGAACTACCACCGGAGGACACGAACGGAAGGGTCAGTCCTGTGACCGGCATGACGCCGCTCACTCCCCCGACGTTGATGATCGCCTGCACCGCCAGCCAGGCCACGATGCCTCCGGCCAGGAGCATGCCGAAGCGGTCGCGGGCGGCGAGCGCCACCTGCACACCAAAATAGGAGAGCAACAGGAAACCACCGATCACGGCAACCACCCCGACCAGACCGAGCTCCTCGCCGATGACTGCGAAGATGAAGTCACTGTGGGCCAACGGCAGATAGCCCCACTTCGACGGCCCGCTGCCCACGCCGGTACCACTGACCCCGCCCGTGGCCATACCAATCATGGCTTGGTACACCTGATAGCTGAGATAGTCCTTATGGGCGGTGATGTCGAGAAATGCGGTGAAGCGGTTGAACCGGCGTTGGCTGCTGAACACGAACGCAGATGCGAGGGCCCCCGTAGCCACGGTCGCGATGATCATTGGCACCATCGGAGCGCCAGCGATGAACGCGACGGCGAAGACCATGGCCGCAAGCACGATGGCCGAGCCCAGGTCTCCCTGCGACACGCACAGCGCTGCACCGATTCCGGTGATGCACAGCACGGGTCCCATCGTGCGGCGCAGGTTCGCTATCTCCTTCTCGCGGCGAGACAACAGGTCGACGCAGTACAGCAGAATGGCGAGCTTCAAGAACTCAGAGGGTTGGAAGCCGAGGGGACCGATGAACACCCAAGCACGTGATTCGTTGACCGACACACCGAGGCCCGGCACGAACGGAAGCAGCATCAACACGTAGGCGACGCCGAGCCCCGCACGGATGTAGCGCCGCCAGCTTTGGTACGGCACACGGGCCGCGCCAACCATGGCCGCCCCGCCGATCACGGCCCAGAGCAACTGCCGGTTGAAGATGCGCCATGGCGAGTTGCCGCGGTGCAGCGAGGTGATGGCCGACGCCGAGAACACCATCACCAGGCCGAGCATGATCAGTACGGTGACCACCAGGGCAATGACATAGAAGGCGGCGGGCGGCGGCCCGAGCGGACGAGCATCGGCTCGGCGGCTGGGCTGGTGTCGTTGCGACGACATGCGCTCGAGCGTCGATCGACGGCGGTCGCCGATGAGTGTGGTGCCCGCCGTCATGGTGCTGCTCCCTCACTGCCGTGGTGTGTGGTGGCGAGGCGGGCCTGTACGCAGCGACGGAAGTCGTCGCCGCGGGCCGGGTAACCGCCCTCGGGATACCAGTCGAAGCTGGCGCATCCGGGTGACAGCACCACGGCGTCGCCGGTGTGGGCCATGTCGCCGGCCAGCGCCACGGCCTCGGCCATGGAATCGGCGCGGCGAACCGGGCAGAGACCCGCAAAGGCTGAGCTGACGATGTCGGCAGACTCGCCGATGGCCACGACGCCACGCATGCGCGCCGGCTCGCCGGCCAGCGATGCCAGATCGAGGCCCTTGTTGCGTCCCCCGGCAATCAGCACCAGATGATCGAACGCCCGGATCGCGGTGAGCGCTGCGTGCGGCGTGGTGGCCTTCGAGTCGTTGTACCACCGCACGCCACCTGCTTCGCCGATCGGTTCGATGCGGTGCGCAGGACCGACGAACGTGCGGACAGCGCTGGCGATGGCAGCGGTATCGGCAAGGCCGCTCTGCTGGACCAGCGCAGCCGCAGCGAGCGCGTTCGTGATGTCGTGCGGCAACGCCCGACGCATCTCGGCGACCGAGCAGATCGGACCCATCGGACCCATCAGGGTGCCGCCGACGGCGGGCAGGCTGAGGCAGTGGTAATCGGCTCCGGTCAGGCCGAAGGTGAGCCGGCGCCCGGGGGCGTTGGCCAACTGGCGCATCACGGCGGCGTCATCGACGAAGCCGATCGCCACGTCGTCGCAGCGTTGATGCATCCACAGGCGCGCCTTGGCGGCCTCGTAGCTGGCCATGTCGCGATGCCAGTTGAGGTGATCGGGGGCGAGGTTCAGCCAGACCGCAGCCTCGGCCCGGAAACAGGTGGTCCAGCTGAGCCGGAAGCTGGTGCACTCGACCACGAAAACATCGAGCGTGTCGTCGTCGATGGCCTCGACGAGCGGCACGTCGGTGTTGCCCACCGCCATCGCCCGCAGTCCGGCAGCGTGCAGCATCTCTGTGGCCAACAACGTGGTGGTGGTCTTGCCATCGGTACCGGTGACGGCCAGCATCGGCCGCGGCCCGCCGGAGCGCTGCTGTTCCCACTCGTAGGCCAGATCGATCTCGGTGCGCAGCGGCCGGCCCATGGCGAGGGCGGCCATCACCACGGCGTGCGTCTCGGGCACCCCTGGCGCGGGTGCCACGAAATCGCAATCGGTGACGAGGCGTTGGATGGTGTCGGCATCGGGCGATGCGACCAGCTCGACGCCGAACTCGTCGGCAACGGCGATCTTGGCGGGGTCGACGGCATCATCTGCGGCGACGACGTGGTATCCCCGTTGGAGCAGCCCGCGGATCGCTGCCCGACCAGCGATCGCCACGCCGTACACGAGGACGCGCGCCATCAGCCCTTGACCTGCTTGGTGAAGTCGGCGATGAACAGTGCAAGGGCGCTGGCCACGGAGATGCCGGCGATCAGCCAGAAGCGGATGATGACCGTGGTCTCGGGCCAACCGAGCAGTTCGAAATGATGATGGATCGGCGACATGCGAAACAGGCGCTTCTTGCGCCCACTCGCCTTGAACACCACCATCTGGATGGCGACCGAACCGGCCTCCATCACGTTGATGCCACAGATCAGCAGCAGCAGCAGGTGGGTGTTGAGCGTGAGCGCCAACAGCGACAACGCCGTGCCGAGTGCTAGGGCACCAACGTCACCCATGAAGATGCGCGCCGGCGCTGCGTTGTACCAGAGAAAGCCGGCGCAGGCACCGGCAAAGGCCGCAGCCATCACGGCCAGGTCGAGCGGGTTCACGACGTCGGAATAGATGGTGCGATAGCGCAGCGCCATATACCCGATGATTGCGAACGCCAGGAAGCCGATCATGGCCGAACCGCCCGCCAGGCCATCGAGACCGTCGGTGACGTTGACAGCGTTGCTCGTGGCCCAGATCATCGTGCCCGCCCACAGCACCCACACGTACCAGGGCAGGTGCCAGTCGGGCAGGTCGGCGCGCGTGAACGACAGGGTCTCGCTGACGCTGGTGGCTGCAACCAGCCACCACGCCAGCAGGATGCTGAGCCCGAGGGTGATGTAGCTCTTCTTCTTCCAGAAGATGCCGCGGTTGTGGGCCTTCTTCACCTTGATGTAGTCATCGAGGAAACCCATCCCGGCCATCACCAAGATGCCCACCCAGGCGATCTCTGCCTGATTGGAGAAGGCAAGGTCGCGAACGTGCGCCACCATCCACCCGGCGAACGCGCCGACCACGATGGCGATGCCGCCCATCGTGGGCGTGCCGGCCTTCACCATGTGGTGCTCAGGACCCATGTCCTCTTTGCCGAGGATGGGCTGCCCCTTTCCCCGGGTACGAAAAAAGGTAATGAGGAACCGGGTACCCACGAGGGACACGATCATCGCAGTTGCGCCTGCGAACATTATGGCGATCACGACATGCGCTCCAGCAGTGCTCGCGCCACGGACCGATCGTCAAAAGGTGACACCGTGGATCGAATTGTTTGGGTGGTTTCGTGGCCCTTTCCAGCAATGACCACGACATCGCCCGGGCCGGCGGCCCGGAGCGCGGCTGCGATGGCTTCGAGACGATCTGGCTCCACCACAGCCTTTTCACGGTACTCGCCGGGTACCCCTCCGATCACGTCATTGATGATCGCGAGCGGTGGCTCTGAGCGGGGGTTATCCGAAGTGATGACGAGATGGTCGGCGAGCGTGGCCGCAGCGAGCCCCATCAGTGGTCGCTTTTCGGGGTCACGATCGCCGCCGCAGCCGAAGACCACGATGAGCCGGTGCTCCCCCGCCACTGCCCGGGCCGCCGAGAGCACCTCGACCATTGCGTCGGGCGTGTGGGCATAATCGACGATCACCACGAAATCCTGGCCGGCCTCGATTGGCTCGAACCGGCCGCTCACCGCCGTGGTGGTAGCGAGTGCGCCAGCGATATCCGACGGGGAGTAGCCCAACACTCCAAGCGTGGTTGCCGCAGCCAGGCTGTTCGACGCGTTGAAGCGACCACCGAGCCCGACATGGATCCGCTCACCCCGCCAGGTGTAGGAGTGCTCGAAGGCGCTCACCCCAAGTCCCACGGCGTCGTCGAGACAGAACGTGGTCAACGGGATATCGGCAACGTCGACCAGCAGGCGCCCATGCACGTCGTCGGTGTTGACCACGCCGTGATCGGTGAGATCTGCCTGGAACAGCCGGGCCTTTGCGGCGAAATAGCGCTCTTGGGTCTGGTGCAGATCGAGGTGATCCCGACCCAGATTGGTGAACACGCCGACACGGAACCGGGTGCCGAGCACGCGGTCGAGCGCCAGCGCGTGCGATGACACCTCCATGGCCACCGACGAACAACCCTGCTCCACGAAACCGGCCAGGCGGCGCTGCAGATCGGGGGCTTCGGGTGTGGTGTGCGCCCCGGAGAGCGTGCCGATCACACCGGTGGGCGAACCCAGGGCTTCGAGTGCACACGACAGAATGTGCGCTGTGGTGGTCTTGCCGTTGGTGCCGGTGATGCCGACGATGGTCAGCGCTCGACTCGGATTGTGGAAGAAGGCGCTCGACAGGTAGCCCATCGCCCGGCGGGTGTCGCTGACCACGAGCTGGGCAACCGGTTCGCTGGTGAACACTTGATGGTCGACGACCAGTGCCACGGCGCCAGCAGAGACCGCAGCATCGGCGAAGGTGTGGCCGTCGGAGTGCGCCCCACGCAGACACACGAAGAGGCAACCGGGTACGACGCGGCGCGAATCGAACACGACGTCGGTGATGATGGGATCAGGCACCGCTCCACCGGGAAGCTGGAGGCGAACCTGCACCTCGGCGACCCGGGCGATCAGTGAGGAGAGCTGCTCGTACGAACGGGCACTCATGCCGACCCGATCATCGCGCTGGGCACCCACCGGCAGCATTGGGGGGTTGGATACCGAGCTGATGCATGATCGTGGGCACCACTGCCTGGAACACGGGCGCTGCTGCGGTGCCACCGAATCGGTCGATGTTGCCCGCAGGGGGCTCGTCGATGGAGATCAGCGTCGTGACCCGTGGGGCCTCGGCCGGGAAGAAACCAACGAACGACGAGTAGTAGGCCTTGACCTTCGCAGCACTGCTGTACTGGCCGTCGACCGCCTTCACGCCGGTTCCGGTCTTGCCGGCGATGGTGATGCCATCGACCTGCGCACGGGTGGCCGTGCCGTCACACACCACGTCACGCATGATCAGGTTCATCTGCTGTGCGGTCTGTGGGGACACCACCTGGCGTGTTGCCGAGGCGGCAACCGGCCGCATCGTGCCGTCCTGGCCGATGATGGCCTGTACCAAACGGGGCGCCACGTACAGGCCGTTGTTCGCGATCGTGTTGACCGCTCCGACCAGCTGGATGGCGGTGGCGGCGACCCCATATCCGTACGCTGGCGTGATCCGCTCGGTGCCCTGCCACTGCTGCCATTGCTTGAGAATGCCCTTGGACTCACCGGGGAATCCGAGGGCGGAACGCTGACCCAGGCCGAAGGCCGTCATGTAGTCGTACTGCTTTTCGGCACCGATCAACTGGGACACACCGATGGTGCCGATGTTTGAGGAGTGCACGAGGATGTCGTGCACCGACATGTCCTCGGTGGCGTGCGGCTCGGCGTCGGTGATGGTGAACGCCCACGGCGTGCCCGAGTCGTACACGATGCGTCCGGGTACCCGCAGCGAACTGTCGGGGGTGACGACGCCCTCATTGAGCCCAGCGGCAATGGTGACCACCTTGGCCACCGAGCCCGGCTCGTAGGAATCGACGGCGCCGACGTTGGCCGTGGTCACGTGGTACACGCCCATGTCATCGCGACGCACGCTGGCCATTGCGAGGATGTTGCCGGTGCTGGTTTCCTCCACGATGGCGGTGCCGCCGCGTGCGCCGAGTTCGCTGGCACGGGCGAGCAGCGCCTGCTCGAGCGTGAACTGGATCGAGCGATCGATCGTGGACACGATGTCGTTGCCGGGGACAGCGGGTGCTGCCACCGTGCCCGTGCCAGGAATGGATCGACCCTGGCGATCATGCTCGCGCACCAGCTCGCCATCAACACCGGTGAGCAGCTTGTCGTACTGCTGCTCCAGCCCGGCCGTACCCGTACCGTCGGTGTCGGTATGGCCGATCACACCGCGGGCCAGATCGCCACCGGGGATCACACGGGTGCTTTCACGATACGAGTCGACGCCGGCGAGCTTGAGCGCCATCACCGACGCTGCCGAGGCATCGTCGATCTGGCGGGCCACATAGACGAAGCTCTTGTCCTTGTTGCGCATCGCCTCGGCGAGGTTCTGTTGCCGTTCCGGCGTGAGCTGCAACATGGTGCCCAGCGCAGCAGCCGTGGCATCGGCGTCGCCGACCAATTTGGGATTCACGAAGATGGTCGTCGCCGGAACCGACAACGCCAGTTCGTCACCGTTGCGATCGAAGATCACCCCGCGGCTGGCATGCAGGACGGTCTCCTGCGTGCGCTGATGGGTGCCAGCCAGCGTGTACGAACGGGCACCGCTTGTCTGCAACAACGTAATGCGCACCAAGACGACGCCGAACACGAGCACGGCGACCACGAACAGTGCAATCAGGCGGCGGCGCGGTAGGCCGGCTCCGAAACCGCGCTTGACCGCCCTCGGGGGCGCGCCGCCACCCTGAGTCCGACGATCGGTGGGCGTTGTCCCGCGGGGATGCCTGCGCTGCGGATGTGCAGCGGTCGTGCGCCCTGCGGAGCGCACGTCGCTGGAGTGCTGTGGCGCCTGTGCCGGGCCGGAGTGCTTACCGGTCGTGCGCTGCGCATGCCGGGCCTCTGGCCGTGGTGCCCGGTGGCCCGACGCCGTGGTGGGCCCGGCCGATGTGGTCCGCTGAGGGATGCGCCCGTGCGCACGGGCGCCACGGGTCGCCGCCGCCGCCGCCGAGTGGCTGCGGTGCTCGCTCACGGAGTATCCCCTGCGACGGCCTTCACGGCACCGAACTGGTCGAACGACGACGTGATGTTGTTGGCCACGTTCTCGGACAGCCAACCGGCCGTCGCCTTCATGGAGGCAACGATCTGCGGTGACACGGTCATGAACGCGCCGCTGGTGGCCGGCACCATACCGAGGTGCGCTGCCTCCACCGACAAGCGGTTCGGCGAGCGCAATTCGGCCCGTGCCCGGCGGAGCACGTCGTAGCGTTCGCGGGCGTCCTTGACGGCTCGTTCGGTCGTGTCGAGCGCCAGTTGGTTCTGGGCGATCTTGGTTTGGAAGGCCACCGCGCCAAGCAGCAGTAAGAACATGACCACACTGCAGGTCGCAACGATGCTCGCATTGCGACGACGGCGCGGTACCACCTGCAGCCCAGCGGGTTTCGGCGCCGCAGGAGCAGCGGTCCGGCTGACGGGGTCGTTGACACGGCCGAGCGGTCGACGATCGTTGGCGGCGCGGCGCGATGGCTCGAACTCGGTTTCATCGCGAAGCGGTGTGACAGCAGCCATGCTCAGTGATCCAGCGCGATCTTCTCGACGACGCGCAGGCGCGCCGATGCGGCGCGGCGGTTGCTGGCCAGCTCGTCGGCACCCGGCGTGCGAGGCACACGGCGCACCAGGCGCACGGTGCGAATGGCGCCGCAGACGCATGGCAATCCCGACGGGCACGTGCAATCGCCGGTCTCAGCCGAACGAAACCGCTCTTTCACGATGCGGTCCTCGCCCGAGTGGTACGACAGCACCGCGACGCGGCCGCCGACGGTGGTGGCGGCGATGGCGGCATCGATCGCGGCGGGCAGGATCTCCAACTCGCGGTTCACAGCGATGCGAATGGCCTGGAACGACCGCTTCGCCGGGTGGCCCCCGGTGCGGCGCGCCGCTGCGGGGATTGCTCCGACAACGACTTCAGCCAGCTCGGCGGTCGACTCGATCGGGCGGTGGGCGATGATGGCGCGAGCGATTCGGGGGGCGAATCGCTCGTCGCCGTATTCGGACAGGATCCGGGTGAGTTCCTGTTCGGTACAACCGTTTACGACATCGGCAGCGCTCCATGGCTCGGATGGGTCCATCCGCATGTCGAGCGGGGCATCGTGGCGATAGGAGAACCCGCGCTCGGCCTGATCGAGCTGGGGCGAGGAGACACCGAGGTCGAACAGGGCTCCACTGAGCGTTGCAACGTTTGCTGTGTTCATGGCGGTCGTCAGGTGATCGAAACGACAGTGCACTGCCCGGAAGCGGTCCGCGAACCGGGCGAGACGCTGCGTTGCCGCGGCGATGGCGCTCAGGTCCCGATCGATGCCGAGAATGCTCAGGTGGGGATGGCGTTCGAGGAGGAGCTCGCTGTGCCCGCCTCCGCCGAGGGTGGCATCGAGCACCACACCTGGGGGAACCGTGGTGAACAACTCGATGATCTCATGCGCCATCACCGGCACGTGGTGAAATCCCGCGCTGCGGGCCGCGTCGTCGTTCTGTGCAAACTGAGAGCTGTTCAATGGGGTTTCCTCGCCATCGCGCCCCGCTCATCGGCAGTCTCCCGGGAAGCCATGGTCGCCGGGATTTCTCCCCGGACGGCGCGAGATGGAAGCGGGCGGAACGAATGCTGCATCTGCTGACCGGGAGACTGCCGATGAGCGGAACTCACCGGACCTGATTGTGCTGTCTGTGTTCTTCGGGCCTGAGCCCCCTTTCGTGAATGTGCACCCGCCAGCGAAGACTGTCGGGGGCGAGTCGGGCGGCTGGTCATGAGCTGGTTTCGGAGTACTCCTGCTCGCCGGCGGCCATGCTGCGGTCGTATCGCTCGACTGAGCAGATCTCGATCCGATCGAGGCGACCCATCACCATGACGGGGCCCCTGACCTCGAGCCGGGCGTGCTTGCGAAGCCGTTCGTCGAGATAGATGCGACCCTGGGCGTCTGGCTCGATGGCCAACGCCCTGGCCGAGAAAGCACGCAGCCGATCCATGCTGATTTCGCCTCTGGCCTGGAGTTCTTGCATGCGGTCTGCCTCCTCTTCGAACTTTTCGGTCGTGAAGACCTCGATGCTGTTGTCCGTTCCCAACGTGAGGTAGCAGCTCGTACCCAGGCGCGCGCGATACGTGGCAGGAAGCGCCAACCGACCCTTGATGTCGAGTTGCCGTTCAAAAACGCCAAGAAACTTCTGCATTGCCCTTCGATTTCTTCCCGATCGCTGCCTCACGTGGTCCGGGATCCCACGTATCCCCACTATGCCCCACCACGACCCAAAAGTCAATCGATATTCCCCACCGAGGGCCACATTTTCTTCGCCGACCCCGCCACATTCGAGCATTATGCGCGCGAAAGCCCTGTTTCGGTGGGGAACGATTCGCGCTCAGCGCGCGAATGGGCAGTGGGGATTCGCGACAGGCACCGCAACCGGTGGGAGGCCTGCGCCACCGCTCTGGGGCGGGGTGTGGGTGGCTTGGGATGGCCCCGGACCCAGATCAGCCGGCGAGGGCCTCGAGCGCGTCGAGCAGGGCCCGGCGGATCTCGGCAAACGGCATCGGCACGGGCGCCACGCAGTCGGCCAGGGCGTCGAGCGTCGGCCCGGGGGCCGCAAACAAGGGCACGTGGGCCTCGGGCTGCCACTGCCGGTAGACCGCGCACTGCAGGCGGGCCCCGGCACGGGTGCGACGCTGGCTGATGCCCACGACCTTGCGTCGGCCGAGCATCACCTCGCCGCCGCCCACGCCGGCAAAGCACACCTGTGCCGACCATTCGCTGCGCTGCATCGGCGCCCGGTGTACATGGAGATCATCCATTCCCAATGTCGTGAGCGCCTCGCGCCACGCCTCCCCCAGCCACCATGCCGAGCTCGAGACATCGGGCGTCCACAGCGGCGAGTCAGCGGGGATCAAGATGTCGGCCCAGAGCACTTCGTCGGGCCGAAGCAGCACGGCACCTCCCCCGCTGCGGCGCCTGACCACATCGACTCCTGCCCGTTCGCAAGCCTCAACGTCGATGTGCCCGATGGGCTGGGCCGAACCGAGCACCAGTGCCGGGCGATCGACTTCGAACCACCACACGCTGGGCTCGACGACCACTGGCATGTCGCGACCGTGGAACGTCTCGGCCCGACCCCGATCGACCTGCACCTGCCACACGGCATCAGCATGCCCGTACGCAGCCGCCTTTACGACGCAGTGGCCAGATAGGGCTTCCACGCATCGGGCACCAGGCCAACGCTGACCACCACCCAGGCCTGCTCGCGCGGAGCCCGAGGCGTGCGGGCCAGGCGCATGTCGGCCTCGTCGGGCGTGCGGTCGCGTTTGTGCAGATTGCACGGCCGGCACGCTGCGGCCACGTTTTCCCATTCGTTCCCACCGCCGCGCGAGCGCGGCATGACGTGATCGATGGAATCGGCGTGACCACCGCAGTACTGGCACAAGTGGTTGTCGCGCACGAACACGGCCCGCCGCGACAACGCCGTGCGCCGGTGGTAGGGCACCTTCACGACGTAGCGCAACCGGATCACCAGCGGGTTCGGCAGGGCGAGGTTCTCCGACCGGAGTTCGGTGCCGTCGTCTTCGATCAGGTCGGCCTTATCGGCCCACACCAGACACGCAGCCCGACGGGCAGGCACCACGCTCAGCGGCTCGTACGTTGCATTCAACACGAGGGCGCTTCGCATGGGTCGCGGCCTTAACGACGCGCGCCGGGAGACGACGGTGGGATATCGGGGCGTGGCGCGACCGGTCGCTCTGGCTGCTTCAAGGAGTGTCGCTGTTCCATTGCCTGCACCACGCCAGATAGTTGACCACATCGGCGACCTCGGGTCGATGATGAGCGTCGCCGTATTGCGTCACCAACCGGAAGCGCAGATACTCGCCGGCGGGGACAGGCAGGAACGGCGCCCGTCGGTACCAACCCGGTGCTGCGGTGCGCCACATCTGGCGCACTGCCGTTGCCCACAACCGCGGACGGCAGGCCACGGCAACGATGATGCGGAACCAGGCCATGAACGACGTCGCCCTTCCCGTGACCCTGACTACTTCGGCTCTTTGGGAAGGCCGAGCACCATCTCGCCGATGATGTTGCGCTGGATCTGGCTGGAGCCCGCATAGATGCTGCCCGCACGCGAGTTCAGGAATGCTCCGGCCCACGACGCAGTGGAGTTCGGAGCACCGGCGTCGTCGGTCTGGAACGCGCTCGACGGGCCGCGCCCGGTGGGCACCAGGCCATCGAGGCCCATGATGTCCATCGACAGTTCGGTCACCACCTTGTGGTATTCGCTCCAGTACAGCTTGAAGATCGCGCCGTCGGGGCCGGGGTGATGACCCTGCATGAACTTGGTGAGCGTGCGCATGCCGAGATAGCGCATCATCTGCACCTTCGAGTAGCACCACGCCAAACGCTGGCGGATGACGGGATCGTTGGCAACGCCGCGATCGGCGGCCATGATCATCAGCCGGTCGAGCTCGGCCTGGAACCGAATGGGCAGCGTTGCGGCCGCTTCGCCACGCTCGTAACCGAGCAGGGTCATCGCCACGGCCCAACCGTTGTTCACGCCGCCGATCACATTGTCCCGTGGACACGTGGCATCGGTGTAGAAGACCTCGTTGAACTCGCTCTCACCCGAGATCATCCGGATCGGGCGCACCTCGATGCCTGGCTGGCGCATGTCGACGAGCAGGAACGAGATGCCCTTGTGCCGGGGGAGGTCGGGATCGGTGCGGGCGAGCGTGAAGATGTGGTCGGCCAGATGCCCGGCCGATGTCCAGATCTTCTGGCCGTTGAGGACCCACTGGTCGCCGTCGAGTTCGCCGCGCAGCCCGATGTTGGACAGATCGGATCCGGCGTTGGGCTCGCTGTAGCCCTGACACCAGATGTCGGCATTGGAGAGAATACGCGGCAGGTAATAGGCCTTTTGCTCATCGGTGCCCCACTGCAACAGCGTGTTGCCGAGCATCTGGATGCCAAACACGTCGTTGGGGCCACCGGTGGGCACACCGGCCCGGGCAAACTCCTCGGCCGTGATGACCTGCTCGAGCGCGGACAGGCCGGCGCCGCCGTATTCCACCGGCCACCCCGGAGCGAGATAGCGACCCTCGTGCAACGTGACACGCCACTGCATGACGAACTCGTGCAGCTCGTCACCTTCGAGCCGGCCAATACCCCGCCAGTTGGTGGGGAGCTTCTCCGCGAGGAAGGCCTGCACCTTCTCGCGATAGGCCTCTGCTTCTGGGGAATAGGTGGGCTGCATGTGGCGATCGTACCGCGCAACGCCCGCTGCGGTCGCTGCGTAGCCCGGTCAGCCCAGCCCGAGCAGGCCGCGACGGGCCAAGGCTGCTGCACCCACCAGCGGGGCCAGTTCGCCGAGCGCCGCTCGGCGTACCTCGAGTCCCTCGGTGAAGGACAACTTGGCCCGCACGCTGATCTCATGCTGAGCCGCAGCAAAGAACGGTTCGCCGAAACCCAGCGCAACCGAGCCGCCGATCACCGCAACGTTGAAATCGACCACGGCGGCCAGCGAGGCCAGCGCCCGACCCACGAGCAAACCGGTGCGTTCGATGATTGCCTGCGGCGCCCGCTGGGGGGGTCGGCCCGTCTCTGCTTCGATGGCCGGACCACACGCATACGCCTCGAGGCAGCCCACACCGCCACACGCGCACGGTCGCCCCCCGGGCTCGACGACCATGTGGCCGATATGCCCGGCATTGCCGAGCCGGCCACCGAGCAGGCGACCGTTACTGAGGATGCCGCCGCCGACGCCGGTACCAACGACCACGCCGACCATGTTCATCTCTCCCCGGCCTGCACCACACCAGGCCTCACCGAGGGTGAGCGCCTTGGCGTCGTTGTCGACGAAGGTCGCAAGCCCGGTTGTCTCGGCCAGGGCGGCCTGTAGCTGGAAATTGGCGAGCGATGGAATGTGTAACGGCGACACCGTGCCCGCCCCCGGATCCATGGGACCGCCGCAACCAGCGCCCACCGCACTGAGCGGAACCGGCGCAGCGGCCATCACCCGTTTGACCAACCGCTCGAGCGCCACCCACACATCGCGCTGGGGCGTGGCGACCCGATCGCGCACGATGACCTTGCCATCATCGCTGACCACACCGGCTGCCAATTTGGTGCCACCGATATCGATCGCGAGATACATCGTGTCCACGGCGCCACCGTAGCGTTGCTGCCATTGATTCTGCCGCCACGCCGTCTACCCTTGTGCCCGTGACCGCCGCCCCCACAACCCCTGTCCCGACGTTTGCGTCGTTGTTCCAGGCGATCACCGACAACGTGGCACGCGTCGTGCGCGGTAAGCATGCCGAGATCGAACTTGCTGTCGTGTGCCTCCTCGCCGAGGGCCACCTGCTGATCGAAGATGTGCCCGGGGTCGGCAAGACCAGCCTCGCCAAGGCGTTGGCCACATCGCTCGAATGCACGTGGAAGCGCGTGCAGTTCACCCCCGATCTGTTACCCACCGATCTCATCGGCGTCAGTATCTGGCAGCGTTCCACCGAGACCTTCGACTTCCGGCCGGGGCCGTTGTTCGCCAACATCGTGCTGGCCGACGAGATCAACCGCGCGTCACCCAAGACACAGTCGGCCCTGCTCGAGGCCATGGAGGAACGGCAGATATCGGTCGAGGGACGCAGCCATCCGCTGAGCCCGCCGTTCATGGTCATCGCCACCCAGAACCCTGTCGAACAGGAAGGCACCTACCGCCTTCCAGAGAGCCAGCTCGACCGCTTCCTTCTGCGCCTTTCGCTCGGCTATCCCGGGCGCGAGGCCGAGCTGTCCATCCTCGACACGCAGAGCACGAACGACTCCATGGCGGCGCTGCGGCCGGTGGTCACCGTGACGGAGGTCCTGGCGATGATCGATGCTGTTCGCGGCGTACATCTGGCCGATCCCCTGAAGGGATACCTGGTCGACCTCGCCGACGCGAGCCGCCGTCACCCGGGGATCACACTGGGCATGTCGCCACGCGCCACGCTGCAACTGGCCCGGGCAACGCGCGCTCAGGCCGCCACCCGGGGCCGCAACTACGCCACTCCCGACGATGTGAAGTCTGTGGCCCACGCCGTGCTCTGTCATCGCCTGGTGCTGCGCTCCGAGGCAGCGGCGCGTGGTCTCACGCCAGAGCGGGCGGTCACCGAGGTGCTCGCAAGCGTGCCCATCTCCATCGGTAGCTGACCAATGCTGACCCGCCACGGCTGGGGCGCTGTGCTGCTCGCCACGCTGGGCACAGTGGTCGGTCGATTGTTCGGCATTCTCGAGCTGTTCGTCTTCGGAACAGGGCTGTTGACGCTCGTGATCGTCTCGGTGCTCTGGGTGCACTCGCAGCGCATTTCGCTGTCGGTCAGCCGACGGGTCGTGCCCGACGTGTTGCGCGTCGGTGATGCCGGACGCGTCGAACTGGCCATCGTCAACACCGCCCGGTTCGGCACACCCTCGCTCACGTTGTGGGAACCGGTCGCCGGGCTTGGTGGCGCCACCCTGCGACTGGCCCCGTTGCATCGCAACGAGACAGCCACCGCCAACTACCGGCTTCCGGCGACGCGCCGCGGCACCATGGTGTTCGGGCCGCTCACCGTTGAGCGTCGCGATCCATTCGGACTGTGCATGCAGCGCCGAATCGTCGCCGGCACACACGAGGTCGTTGTGCTGCCCGCCCATCTGTACCTTGAGCTGCCCGCAGGAATGGGCGGTTCGGGACCCCTCGGCGACCAACTCCGCGTCCGCTCGCTCGGACGGACCGGCACCGAGTTCCATGCACTGCGCGAGTACGTCGACGGCGACGACCTCCGCCAGATTCACTGGCGCGCCAGCGCCCGCGGCGACACGTTGAAGGTACGCCAAGTGGAACCCGAAGGACTGCGCCGCGCCACCGTCGCGCTGGACACCACTGCGGGCGAGTACACCCCCGAGGGTTTCGAACGTGCCGTGTCCGCAGCAGCGGGTGCCGTCCATGCGGCGTGCAGCGCCGGGCTGCACCTGAGGCTGCTGATCGGCGCCGGGACCGATCTGCGCACTACGACGAACGCTGCTGCGATGCTCGCCCTCGCCAGCTGCACGATGGTCGACCCGGCGCCCGGCCAGAGCGCGGGAATGGTGTTCAGCGCACCCAACGGCGACGGTCTCGGGTTGATCATCGTGGTCACCGGCAGCACGCAGTCCGCCGTCGCCGCTGTGGCGCGACGCAGCCTTTCCCCCACTGACGTGTTGGTGGTCGTGGCGTGCTCGGCGCTGCCAACGGCCGAGCGCGGATTCGTCGTCGACGCCACGAGCGACACCAGCCTGGCCCCATCGTGGGCTTCGCTCACCGGTCAGGCGGCTCGTTCGTCATGAGCCCCACCAACGCACGCCCGGTCGCCGACGAGGCAACGACGGCTTCGCCCCTCAGCGCGCCGACCGCCGCAGCAACTCCCAACGGGACCCGCTCGGCTTTCACGGGTTCGTTACTCGCCTCGTTGGCGTTGGCGCTGCTCAGCACCGTCACGGCCATTGGCTTTTGCCGCGTGTTCGCCGGATGGCAGTTCCTCGGCCCGATGCTGACGGTGGTGCTGGGCGTCCACCTGTGCTGCGCGCTGTTGCGCATGCTCGCCGCACCCGCCTACATCGCCATTCCCGCCACCCTGGCGGTGCTGTTCGTGCTGCTGGCCTGGAAGTACTACCCGGACACCATGACCGGCCCCCTGCCGGGTTCGCTCACCTGGAGCCAGCTGCTGTCCGACCTCCGCCTGGTTCGAGAACAGTTCCCCAGTGCCGTCGCCCCCGTGTCGACGCTCAGTGGTTTCGCCGTGTTGGCAACCGCCGCCACAGCCCTGGCAGCGATGCTGTCCGATGCATTTGCGTTTCGCGCCTACGGACGCGCCGAGGCTGTGGTACCGACGGCTGTCCTGTTCTTGTTCGCAGCAGCGCTCGGCGCCGACCGCGACCGGGTGGCCGTAACCGCTGCGTGGTTGGCGTGTGCATTGGCCGCAGTGGCCATCCTTCGCCTCACCCACGCCCGGGCCGAACACTCATGGATCGGCTCATCCCGACGGGCCATCATCACGGCGCTCCCCGTTGCGGTCGTGCTGGCCGGGTGCGCAGCGGCCAGCGGGGCGTGGTTCGGACCACGCCTGCCCGGCGCCCACGAGAAGGGACTCATCGACACCAGCCAGCACAACGACGTCACTCAGGTGCTGAGCCCCTTGGTCGACATCCGGAGCCGGCTCGTCGATCTGTCCGACACCGAGCTGTTCACGGTCGCTGCCAGCGAGCCCAATTACTGGCGGGTCACAGGCCTGTCGCTGTTCGATGGGTCCACGTGGAAACTGCCCGACGGCGATATTGCCGCGGTGTCCGGCGGCTTCGCCGGAACTCCGTCGGGCTCGCACGAGGTCGTGCAACAGATCCACATCGCTGGCCTGGCGGGCAGCCTGCTGCCGGCCGCCTACAGTCCGGTGCGCATCGAGGACGGCAGCGTCTACTGGGTGCGCGACACCGGCACCCTCGTGGTGCCCAACGACGGACTCCGACGCGCAGCCAACTACACCGTTGTGTCAGCAGTGCTCGACATCGATGCCAATGAGCTCAACGCAAGTACATCGCTGAGTCCTCCGGGTGGCTCGATGACCGGCCTCCCCGTTGATTTCCCGTTGTCGGCAGCGCAGGCGGCTACTGAGGTCACTGCCGGTGCCACCACCGTCTATGGCAAAGCACTGGCGCTACAGAACTGGTTCCGAACTCAGTTCACCTACGACCTCACCGTGCAACGGGGTCACAGCGACGACGCGCTCGTCAACTTCCTGCGCACCCGGCGCGGATACTGCGAGCAGTTCTCCGGCGCCTTCGCAGCGATGGCGCGCTCGCTCGGCATCCCTGCCCGGGTGGCCGTGGGCTTCACCTCCGGCGATGTCCAGGCCGACGGCCGCTATCACGTCTTCGGCCGCAACGCCCATGCCTGGCCGGAGGTCTGGTTCGACAGCGTGGGCTGGGTGGCCTTCGAACCCACCCCGGGCCGTGGTCAACCAGGGAACCAGCAATACACAGGCGTCGAGCCACAACAGGTCAGCAGCGACGGGTCCGGCCTACCGACCCCGGTCACCGCTCCCACACCCACCGCCCCCACCGGCAGCGATGCCGCCACGACCACGACCACGCCCGCTGCCTCGACCTCGGTACCCGCTGGCACCACGCCGCCGCCCACTCCGGGCGAGAACACCAGCGGCGCGGCGGGCGGCACCCCACCGTGGATCATGCTGCTCGGGTTGGGTGTGATGACAGCAGCGCTGTGGGCACTCGCGCTTCCGCACGTGCTGCGTCGCCGAAGGGCCGGCCACGCCGATCTGTCACCCGTGCAGCAGACCACGCGCAGTTGGCAACGGGCCACGCGGGCACTTGCTGTGCTGGGGTTGGCGCCACTCCCCCAGGAGACACCGCTCGAGCACGCCGAACGCGTTGGCCGGGCCGAGGGTCTCGACCCGCGGATGCTGCACGAACTCGCCGACGTCGCCACCGCTGCCGAATACGGCGACCTCGCCGACGCCCAGTCGGCGCAACGATCGGTCGAACTCGCTGATCAGGTCGTGCAGACCGTCCGCGATCTGATCGGATCGGGCGATCGCATCAAGTCCTGGTTCGACCCCCGGCTGGCCGTGGCACTGCTGCCGTAACCACGATGCCCCGCGGTCAGCGGGGCATTCGAACGCTCAGCGTGTGTTCGGCCCGCCCATGCTGCGGCCGGCGCGCCGGCGCAGTTCGTCGGGGATGCGGCTGAGTTGATCGCGGCCGCGAGCAGTGACCTCGCGTTCGAGGATCACACCGGCAACGACCATGCCGACAAAGGCCGCAAAGGACAACCAGGCGCTGATCTGCAGCGCAGCGATGACCACGGCGAGGGAGACCAGCAGCCCCACGGCCGACCACACGAGATGCCGTTGGGACGCGCCCGGGTGGCTGCGATGGTTGACCTTGAGCGCGAACGTTGGGTCTGCCTTCAGTTGCTCTTCGATTTGGCGAAGGATGCGTTGCTCGTCTTCGGAGAGCGGCATGAGAGATCTCCTTGTCGGCCCAACCGCGGATGCGGTTGGCGTCATTCTCACACGTTCGCAGCCGTCTGACAACGCGACGGCTGCGCCGGCTGGTACGCCGGCTGGTCAGTCAGCTCAGCGCGACGGGCCCGGCGGGTCGGCCGGTTCGTGATCGGGGCCCCACTGCTGGGCTCCGCGCTGCACCAGACGCATGCCCCGCTTGCCGACTGTGCTCGCCGGCCCGATGGCGGTCTCACCGAAACGCCGGCGAATCGCGTCGATCGCCTGTGACGCCTCCGTCCAGTCGGTGGCAACCGGTTGCGAACGCCCGGCCACAGGGTCGGGAGCGAACAGATCGTCGAAACACAGTTGCTCAACCGGCTCGCCAAAGTTCGATGCGTGCACGCCGACGAGGCGCACCCCGGGCGCGGGATCGATGTTGGCAAGCAGCGGGGCGACCGCACCGATGATGGCCGCAGCGGTCGCCACCGGCGATGCCAGCGTGGTGGAGCGAGTGATGGTGGTGAACCCGCAGAACCGCACCTTCAAGGTGAGCGTTCGGGCACCCACGCCGGCCCCGCGCAGGCGCGATGCCACCGCATCGCTCAATCGCACGAGCTCGGTGCGCAGATCGGCCGGATCGTACAGATCGCGGGCAAAGGTCTCCTCATGGCCGATCGACTTCATCGTCCGGTCGGTCTCCACCGGGCGTTCGTCGCGCCCAGCGGACAACGCGAACAGGTGCCGTCCGCTGGACCGGCCCAATGCGGCCACCAGCGCCGATTCACCGAGCGCGTTGAGGTCGCCCACCGTCTTCACCCCGAGCCGTTGCAGACGCTCGAGTGTGGCCGGCCCCACGCCCCACAACGCCTGCACAGGCAGCGGGTGGAGGAACTTGAGCTCGCTCCCAACCACGACCTCGAACACGCCGGCGCCGGGGATGACACCCTCGGGCGTCGCTTTCGGCTTGGCTGCAACCGACGCAAGCTTGGCCAGGAACTTGTTGGGCGCTACGCCGACCGAGCACGACAGGTCGAGTTCGGTCGCCACGCGCTCGCGGAGATGACGCCCGATCGCCACCCCCTCGCCGAGCAGGCGCAGGGCACCGGTGACATCGAGGAAGGCCTCGTCGAGCGCCAGTGGCTCGACGAACGGCGTCGCCTCATGCAGGATCTCGTGCAGCTGCTTGCTCACGCGCGAGTACAGCTCGTGATCGCCCGGCAGGAACACCGCGGTGGGGCAGAGCCGACGGGCCACCGAACCGGGCATGGCCGAGTAGACGCCGTACCGTCGGGCCTCGTACGACGCAGCGGCCACCACGCCACGGGGTCCGGTGCCACCCACGACCACGGGTTGACCGCGAAGGTCCGGACGGCGGCGCAACTCGACCGAGACATAGAAGGCATCCATGTCGACATGCAGGATCGTGCGACACGGAGCGATCTGGGTCATGGGAGCACTTGCTCCACAACTGCCGTCGCGCGATCGGCTCCCACGACGACGAACTGGAATGAGGACAGCGGGAGCATCCCGCCCTCGAGCCACGCCATGACCGGCACCCGCACCCACAGCGGTGAGTCAGCGAGCAGCGCGGCCACATCGCCCAGCGCCACGAACTCGGCCTGTTCGACAATGCCATCGGGGTCATCGAGCACGATCTCGCCGTGCGCAACGCTGCTGAACCACGACTCAACCGACATGTGCCAACCCATGTCGGGCGCATCGACGGACACCGTGTAGTGGCAGTCGGTCCACTCGTGCACCTGCAGCCCAGTCTCCTCGCGCACCTCGCGTGAGATTCCGGCGGTCACCGATTCGCCCTCGTCGATGACGCCACCGGGCGGGGTCCATTCGAGATGACCCTGCCGACGCCTGTTGGCGGCAAGCAACAGTTGGTTGTCGACGACGATGAGACCACCGCCGACCCGGAACGAACGCATCCCGAAGTCTCGCACGTCTGCATGCCGAACCACCTGCGATGGTCCTGACGCGGACGAATCGTGCGGCTCAGCCGCCCTGGATTCGCCGCTGTCGACGGCCGCGACGGTCCTCGATCCACAGCTTCAACACCAGCACCAGCGCCTCTTGGACGATGTTCTGCGACATCTTCGATTGTCCGGCCGTTCGGTCGCGGAAGGTGATGGGAATCTCCACGATCTTGCCGCCGGCGCGCACCAGACGGTGGGTCATCTCCACCTGGAACCCATAACCGTCGGCACGCACCGCCTCGAAGTGCATCTTGTCGACCAGCGACGAACTGCGGTACGCGCGAAAGCCCGCCGTGGCATCGTTAATGGCCAGGCCCAGCACACCCGACGCGTAGCGGTTCCCCCAGCGCGACAACATCCGCCGTTTGCGCGGCCAGTTCTCGGTGATGCCACCGGGTACATAACGGCTGCCGACCGCAAGGTCGACACCGTGCTCGACAGCAGAAACCAGATTGGGGATCTCTGCCGGATCGTGTGAGAAGTCGGCATCGATCTGAATACAGATCTCTGCACCACCGTCGATGGCGGCGCGCATGCCCGCCCGATAGGCCGCACCAAGGCCCTGCTTGCCGGAGCGGCGCAGGACGGTGACATCTCCGACGTCGGCGGCAATGCGCTCGACGATGTCGGCGGTGCCGTCGGGGCTGTTGTCGTCGACAACGAGGATGCCCACGTCGGGAGCATTGGCGCGGATGGACCGGCACAGCGCTTCGATGTTGTCGGCCTCGTTGTAGGTGGGCACGATGGCCACGGAACGCACGGCCGCCAGCCTACGGCGACAGAGGTTCAGCCCTGCAACCGCCCTACGATGGCGACGTGCCCGATCAGCCAGAGCCGCGTCCGCTGTCCGCCCTGCCATCACCCGCCGCCCGCGCAGCGGCCTTCGCCGCCATCCTGCTCGGCGGGCTCGCCGGCGGCCTGATCGGCTACAGCCTGGTGCGGGTGCAGTGCAGCGGGCAGTGCGGCCTCGGCCGCGGCCTCGGCGCCTTCATCGGCGCCGTTTCAGCGGCGCTCGGCATGAGCGTGGTTGCCATCCTCGTGCTACGCGCACTGGGCGAGTGGCGTGACCTCGAAGATCGTCGCCGGCAGCCGGGCTCACACTGATGCCCGACGCACCGGCACCGTCGGCGCAGGGACAACTACGACTGCTCGCCTGCGATCTCGCCGTGCGCGCGGGACACCTGATCAGCGAGGGGCGGCTCCGTGGGGTCGGCGCGGTCGACACCAAGTCCTCGGCCACTGACATGGTCACCGCATTCGACCGCGCGTCCGAGGCCCTGATCGTGGAGGCACTGCGGCTGCACCGCCCCGATGATGCCATCATCGGCGAAGAAGGCACCGCCGACACGGGTACCAGTGGGGTCCGCTGGTTGATCGACCCCATCGACGGAACGACCAACTTCCTCTACGGCCTTCCCGGCTATGCCGTATCCATCGCCGCTGCTGACAACCTCGGCACACTTGCGGGTGCGGTGTTCGTGCCGGCCACCGACGAACTGTTCAGCGCTGCACGCGGTGAAGGGGCCACGCTCAACGGTGCAGCGATCCATTGTTCCTCCACCTCTGCACTCCCCCACGCGTTGCTTGCCACCGGCTTCAGCTACGACGCAGACCGCCGTCGCCAACAGATGAGCCGACTCCAGCACATCATCGGAGACATACGCGACATCCGCCGCTGCGGTGCCGCAGCGGTTGACCTGTGCAACGTCGCTTCGGGTCGGGTCGACGCATACTTCGAGGAGCACCTCGGTCCGTGGGACCTCGCTGCGGGCGAGCTCATCGCCACCGAGGCCGGGTGCCGCAGCGGCGATCTCAGCGGTGGGCCGGTGCGGCCCACACAGGTGCTCGTGACGAACGCGCAGTTGTTCGAACCGATGCGCTCACTCCTGGCGCACGCCGACACCCTGTGTCGCACAACCGACTAAGGCCCCGCCCAAACCGGGCAACGCACTCCCGCAGCCGATTTTTTGGGCGAGATCGCACCGGGATGGCCCACCTGTAAGGCATCATGGCAGGCGTGGGAACACGAATCCTGACCGTTGAAGACGATGAGCGCATCCGTACTGCTGTGAAGCTCGCGCTCGAGGACGAGGGTTGGACAGTCGACGAGGCGGGCAGCGGCGAGGAAGCGATCGAGCTGTTCCACCGCGGGTCCCCCGATGTCGTGCTGTTCGACATCATGCTCCCGGGTATCGACGGCTTCGAGTTGTGCCGCCATCTCCGCAAGACCAGTGACGTGCCCATCGTGATGGTCACGGCGCGCGCCGACACCCACGATGTTGTCGCCGGCCTCGAAGCGGGCGCCGACGATTACCTCACCAAGCCCTTCGCTCCGAAGGAGCTCTCTGCCCGCATCCGCGCCCTGCTGCGACGCATCCGCCCGATGAGCCCTGGCCACAGCAAGCTCGTCTTCGGCGATCTCGAAATCATCCCCGATGAGGGCAAGGTCACGCGCGGCGGTACCGAATTACATCTCACCAAGACCGAGTTCCGGCTCCTCGTCGAGCTGGCACACAGCCCTGGCCGCGTGTTCAGTCGAGAGTCCCTGCTCGACAAGGTGTGGGGATACGACTATTTCGGTGATGGCCGTCTGGTCGACGTACACATCCGCCGCCTCCGCACCAAGGTCGAGTCCGATGCCGCCAACCCGCGCCACGTAGTCACGGTCCGAGGGCTGGGTTACCGCCTGCAGTCGTGACCGAAGCGATCGACGCCCCCGAACCGGTTCGGCTCTGGACGCGGGCGAGCCGCACGCTGGCCCAACTCAGGCCGCAACGGGTTGGCCTGCGGACACGCATCCTGCTCATCTTCACGATGGGCTTTTTGGTGCTGTCCATCTTCTTGGCAGCGATCACCTTCAGTTTCGCCAAGAGCACTCTGGTCAACCAGCGCGATCGTTCGAACGTCGAGCAGGCATACCGCGATGCTGGCGTCGCCCTGAATGACCTGAGGTCGTCGCCGGCATCTGCCCAGCCGGTCATCGACACGTTGTCCCGCCTCGGCATCGGCTTCCCACTGTTGAACTATCACGATGACTGGACCGCTGGCTCGGCCCGCTTCGGGCCCGAGGCGGTGCCAGCACTACTGAAAGATCGCGTGCTGATCGACGGCGTACCCGCGCGCATGATCGTGACGCTGGACGGCGAAGCCGTGATGATCATCGGCATTCCCATCCCCGAGGTCGGAGCCGCCTACTTCGAGTTCTCCAGCCTCTCCGAGATCAACTCCACGCTGCGCAGCGTGGCTCTGTCGCTGATGTTCGCCGGGTTCATCACCACCCTGTTCGGGGTGGTACTCGGTACCGTTGCATCACGGCGCGTCGTCAAGCCCCTGGGTGACGCCGCCCAGGCTGCAAAGGCCATCGCCGGCGGCCGATTGGACACCCGCCTCGAGACCACCGACGACCACGACCTGAAGCTCCTCGCCGACTCATTCAACGACATGGCCTCGGCCCTGCAGCAACGCGTCGAACGCGATGCCCGGTTCGCGAGCGACGTGAGCCACGAACTGCGTTCGCCGCTGATGACCCTTGCGGCATCCGTCGAGGTGATGCAGGCCCGACGCGACGAGATGCCCGAGCGCGCGCAGGCAGCGCTCGACTTACTGGTGGGCGACGTGATCCGCTTTCAGGGGCTGGTCGAGGACCTGTTGGAAATCTCGCGTTTCGACGCCGGCGCGATCCGCCTGCACCTCGAGGACCTGCCCGTTGCCGAGTTCGTACGCCAGGCCATCGGCGTCAGCAGCCTGCCCCAGACACCGCTCACGGTCACAGAACGGGCCGAGCGCCTGGTGATGCACGTCGACCGTCGGCGTCTTGCCCGCGTGGTCGCCAACCTCATCGACAACGCCCGACTGCACGGTGGCGGCGAGCCCGAGGCGATCGTGTCCGAAGCCGAGAACGAGGGCGAACCGATCGGCCATGTCTGGATCGCCGTCGAGGACCATGGGTCCGGCGTGCCCCTCGACGAGCGCCACCTGATCTTCGAGCGATTCGCCCGCGGAGCCGTTGCCGGCCGCCGCAGCTCCAGCGACGGCGCCGGTCTCGGTCTGGCTCTGGTCGACGAGCATGTTCGGCTGCACGGCGGCAACGTGTGGGTCGAGGATCGCCTCGACGGCGAACCCGGGGCCCGCTTCGTCATCGAACTCCCGGCCGAGGAGGTGCGACCATGATCCCTCGCCGGCACCTGATCATCGTCGCCGCCGCCGCCGCCGCCGTGCTCATGGCCGCCTGTGGTGTCGCCAGCGACACCGTGCCACGGGACGTTCCCGAGGTCGACCGGTCCCCCTTCCTCGGGGCAGCAACCCCCACGCCCGGCAGCGCCGCCGGTACCGATCGCATTTTCCTGCTGGCACCGGAGACGGCCACCGAACCCCGTCGTCTGCGCGCCGCCCAACGCGATGTGGGCGCGTCTGCCCCGGCGCGCCTCACCTCGTTGTTCGGCGCCCTGAGCCTGACCGAGACAACCGCCCGCCTGCGCACCGCGCTGCCCGAAACCTTGCAGCTGCTCTCCGCCACCCTGCAGACCAACGGCACGCTGATCGTCGATGTCACCGACCCGATCCTGTCGTTGTCCAGCAACGCGCTCATCGACGCAGTCGCTCAGATCGTGTTCACTGCAGCGGAGGTACGCAACGTCCAACGGGTCCAGATCCTTGTCGACGGCGTTGCCCGACAATGGCCCGGGGGCGATGGATCACTACGCAGCATCCCGCTCACCGTGTACGACTACCCCGGTTTCATCGAGACCACACAGCCCGACTTCCCTGCCCTGCCGTCGCCCGCTGCCTGAGCCGACGCTGCGCCTGAAGGCGACCCGCTGCACTGTCCCAAAGCACGGAGTCCCAAAGCACGGAGTCCCAAACCAGCGGTGCCCCAAACCAGCGCTGTCCCAGAGCGCGGTGCCCCAAACTACGGTGCCCTAGCCGAAGAAGACCGACGCCACGTTCTGATAGAGCGCGAGATCGACCGGGCGGGTCTTGCCCGCAGCTTCGCTCATCGGCACCAGCACGACCTCGTCGGCGCGCATGGCGGTCATGTGTCCCCATGCCCCGGCGTGGACGGCGTCGATGGCGCCGAGTCCGAACCGGGTGGCCAGCACCCGGTCATAGGCCGAGGGTGTACCGCCGCGTTGGATGTGACCCAGCAGCACCACCCGCGTCTCGAAGCCCGTGCGTTGCTCGATCTCGGGGGCCAGACGGTCGGCAACCCCGCGTCGACGGACCCGCCCGACCAGGTCGTAGACCTTCTCCTGCGATGGCATGGTCCCAGCTGCTGGTTCGGCCCCCTCGGCCACCACCACGATCGAGGCATACCGCCCGCGCTGGTGCCGCGCCCGCAGGATGGTGCAGACCTCGTCGATATCGAACGGCTGCTCGGGGATCAGGATCACGGTTGCGCCCCCGGCAATGCCGGCGTGCGTTGCGATCCAGCCCGAGTCGCGGCCCATGACCTCGACCAACATCACCCGGTCGTGGCTCTCGGCGGTGGTGTGCAGGCGGTCGATCGCGTCGGTGGCGGTCTGCACGGCGGTGTTGAAGCCGAACGTGATGTCGGTGCCGACCACATCATTGTCGATGGTCTTGGGTACTCCGACGATGGGCAGGCCGAGGTCGTGGTGCAAGTTGTGGGCCACGGTCAACGAGCCATTGCCACCGACCACGATGAGCGCGTCGAGACCCATGTCGTCGAAGGTCTTGACCACGGTCTCCAAGCCGCCGTCGCGCTCGTACGGGCTGCCCCGACGCGTGCCGAGCAACGTGCCACCTTTGGGCAGCATGCCGCGCATGGAGTGCACATCGAGCGACATCGTGCGGCGGTCCATCACGCCGTCCCAGGCATCGAGAAAACCGATCACCTCGTCGCCGTACTCCATCTCGCCCTTGCGGACCACCGCTCGAATGACAGCATTCAGCCCGGGGCAGTCGCCGCCGCCGGTGAGCAGACCTACTCGCATGATCACTGACAATAGGCGAGAACGTGCACGACGAGGCACCGGCATGGTAGGAACTCTGCATGGCGTGGGAATCCTCTCGACCGGTGCCGTGGCGCCGACTGATCCGTGAATGGCTGATCTACGTCGCAATTGCGAGCGTTGCGTTCGTCATCATCTTCCGCGACAAGCTCACCGTGTCGCTCTTCGCTGGACTGTTCGTCAGCGGACCGATGTATCTGTTGTTCGGCGCCGTGCTGGCCAAGTTCGGGTACTCGCGCAAGACCTTCAAGGACCTACGCGTCGAACGCGAGAACGCCGCCGCCACACGCTCATCGGCGAAGACGTCCGATACCTCCGGTGCCGTCGGGAGTCGGCCCCGACCCGCACCCACCAAGCGCACCTCCACGGGTCCGTCGCAACAACGCAAGGGCACCAAGCCCAAACGCCGATGAGCGTCGACGACTCCTGTGTCCTGGCGCTCGACGCTGGTACCACCGGCGTACGCACCCGCGCCGTGTTCCTCGATGGCCGACCGCCGATTTCGTCGTATCGCGAGTTCCCGCAGTACTTCCCCCAGCCCGGTTGGGTCGAACACGATGCCGACGAGATCTGGCAGGCGGCACAGGCAACCCTTACCGATGTGTTGGCACGACTCCCCCAGCCCCCGAGCGCCATCGGCATCACCAACCAGCGCGAAACCGCGGTGGCCTGGAGCCGCAGCACGGGCCGCCCGCTGCACCGGGCCATCGTGTGGCAGGACCGTCGCACGGCGCCCCGATGCGACGAACTGAACGAACAGGGCGCATTGCCGATGGTGCGCGAACGCACCGGGCTGGTGCTCGACCCGTATTTCAGTGGCACCAAATTCGAGTGGTTGCTCCACGAGGGCGGCGTCCAGGACAACGACGACCTGGCCCTGGGCACGGTCGATTCCTGGTTGCTGTGGAAGCTCACCGGTGGACAGGTGCACGCCACCGACCCATCCAACGCCAGCCGCACCATGCTGTTCGACATTCGCACCCTCGCCTGGGATCCCGAACTCTGCGATCTCCTCCACGTCCCCATGCATGCCCTACCCGTGGTGCTGCCTTCCAGCGGCCGTTTCGGGGTCACCCACGCCACCAGCGGCATCACCGCAGGTATCCCGGTGTCGGGCATCGCCGGAGATCAGCAGAGCGCCCTGTTCGGCCAAGCGTGCTTCCTGCCGGGTATGGCCAAGAACACCTATGGCACGGGCAGCTTCGTGTTGCTCAACGTGGGGACCAACTGCCCGCCGCCCACCGAGGGCATGCTCACCACGGTTGCGTGGACCCTGGCCGACGGCACAACCACCTATGCGCTCGAAGGCGCCATCTTCGTCACCGGCGCCGCCGTGCAGTGGCTACGCGACGGACTGCAGATCATCTCCTCCAGCGCCGAGATCGGCCCCCTCGCCGCCAGTGTTGACGACACCGGCGGCGTCTATGTGGTGCCGGCCTTCACGGGGCTGGGGAGTCCCTGGTGGGATCCCTACGCCCGCGGCACCATCGTTGGCATCACCCGCGGCACGGGTCGGGCCCAGATCGCGCGAGCTGTTGTGGAGTCGATTGCCTATCTCGTGCGCGATGCCGTCGATGCGATGACCGCTGCATCGGGCACTCAGCTGCACGATCTGCGAGTCGATGGCGGGGCCTCGGTGTTGGACATGTTGTTGCAGATGCAAGCAGACCAGCTCGGGGTCACCGTGCGCCGGCCCGCCGATCAGGAGACGACAGCCCTCGGCGCGGCATTCCTCGCCGGACTCGCCGAGGGTGTCTGGCCGTCGTTGCAGGCCATCACCGACCAGTGGCACCTCGACGCCGAGTTCACCCCAGAGGCCGACCGCACGCTGGCCAACACCCTGCACTCGCAGTGGCTGCGCGCCGTCGAACGTAGCCGCGGGTAGGCGCCCGAGCCAGCCCGCCCGGGGCCCCGATCAGCGACGCAGCAACGCATCGGCAAGACGTCCCAGCAGAGCCACCTGCTGGCGCTCGCGGGCGTGGAATGGTCGGTCACTGCGCCCTGCGGCCACGGAGACACCGGCGGCGTCGAGGTGCACCCACACCACATCGCCCGGCGATGACTCGCCGTGGGTTCCTGCCGGCAGGTGTCGGCTGCCCTCCAAGAACGCGGCGAGCCACGCCGTATCTGGCGGCAGCCCCCGCTCAACGAGGGTGATCAGGCCCGTATCGTCGCCGGGATCGGCGCCCATGGCAACTGCCCAGGTGCCGTCGACGAGCTCGCGGAGTTGGTCGCAGAACCGTTCGAGGCGCTCGTCGGCGCTGGTCTCGGCCAGCACCGCCGCCGATTCGAGCGCAGCCATGCCATGGTCGGGCCGGTTCGGGTCGATGGGTCGCACGTCTTCCACCGCCACGCCATCGACCTGGGCGATCGCGGCCACGAGCACCTGCAGGGTGACATCGTCGGGCACGCTGACGACGAGTTCGTCCACGGCGCTGCCCCCACCCCGTTCGAGGATCTCGATGCCCAGAACGTCGCCGTGCACGCCGCCGATACGGCCCGCCACCTGACCGAGTGCACCGGGACGATCGGGCAACCAGACCCGCACCACGAAGAAGTTCACCGCGCCAACGTAGCCATGGGGCATGCCGTGAGTGTGGCCACTGTGTAACGGCAGCGTGAACCCGGACTCAGCCCAGCTTCGGCAGGCCCTTTTTCAGGTTGCGGATGCCCTGGTGGATGCGCTGCTCGTTCTCGATGAGCGCGAATCGGGCGAAGCCCTCGCCACCGGGGCCGAACCCGAGCCCGGGAGACAACGCCACGTCGCAGTCGCGCACGACGAGCGAGCAGAACTCCACCGACGTCAGGTCGGCATACGGCTCGGGGATCGGCGCCCACACGAACATCGAACCCTTGGGCTTGGGGATGTCCCAGCCAATGCGGCCCAGGCCGTCGATCAATGCATCGCGGCGGCCCTGATAGATCTCACAGACTTCCTCTGGGTAGTCGGGAGCCTCGTTCATGACGACGGTTGCAGCGATCTGCACGGGCTGAAACATGCCGTAATCCAGGTAGCTCTTCAGCTTCACGAGTGCCTGCACGACCTCTTTGTTACCAACCAGGAATGCGCAACGCCATCCGGCCATCGAGAAGCTCTTGGTCAAGCTGTACAACTCGACGGCACACTCCTTGGCACCTTCGGCCTGCAGGATCGATGGTGGCTGGTAGCCGTCGAATCCGACATCGGCATAGGCGAAGTCATGCACCACGATCATCTCGCGCTCACGACAGAAATCGACCACCTTCTGCATGAAGTCGAGGTCGACCACAGCTCCCGTGGGGTTGTGCGGGAACGAGATCACCAGCACGCGCGGCTTGGGCCACCCCACGTCGTAGGCGGTGGTGAGGCTGTCGAAGAAGTCGCCCGTGAAATCACCCTGCACGCGGGGATCGGCGAGGTGACGCATGGGCACCTGACGCAGATCGGCGCCGGCGAAGAGCGGTCCGTAGATATGGATGGGATAGCTCGGGCTGGGCACGATGGCGGCGTCGCCACGGTCGAGCAGCACCCACATCAGGTGGCTGAAGCCCTCCTTGGAACCAATGGTGTTGGTGATTTCCAACTCGGGGTCCAGCACCACGCCCCACTTGCGCTCATACAACGCAGCAACCGCCTCGCGCAGCTTGGGCAGCCCACGGCTGAGCGAGTAGCGGTGGTTCTTGGGCTGCTGAGCCGCCTCGATGAGCTTGTCGACAGCGATCTGGGGCGACGGGATGTCGGGGTTGCCGAATCCCAGATCGATCACGTCGGCGCCTGCTCGCCGCGCCTCGATCTTCAAGTTGTTGATGATCGTGAAGACATACGGGGGCAGATTGGTGATGCGACGAAATTCCATACGACCTCGACGTTAGTTGGTGGAAGCGGCCGCGTCGCAGCTGGTTTCAACACTTCGGCGAAACGGGGCGGCGACAGCAGGGAGGTTTTGCCATCCGTGTGGCACCATGTCGTCATGGCAAAGGAACCAAGCGACGGCTGCATCCACGTCGTCATCGAGATCCCCCGTGGTAGCCGCAACAAGTACGAGATCGATCATGACTCGGGCCGGATCTTTCTCGACCGACGCTTGTTCACCGCCACCACGTACCCAGCGGACTACGGGTTCATCCCCGACACACTGGGCGGCGACGGCGATCCGCTCGACGCGCTGGTGCTGCTGGAGGACCCGGTGTATCCGGGCGTCTGGGTGGAGGCCCGGCCGGTAGGCGTGCTGTTCATGCACGACGAAGCCGGCGAGGACGCCAAGATCCTGTGCGTCCCACCGCGTGAGCCCCGCTGGGCCGATGTGCAAGACATCGACGACCTGACGCCACAGCTCGTTGCGGAGATCCAGCACTTCTTCGAGGTCTACAAGGCACTCGAACCCGGCAAGTCGTCATCCACCGCCGGCCTCGCCGGACGTGACGCCGCCTGGGCCGAGATCCACCGCGCCCGCGCCAACTATCCCGGCCACTGACCAACCCGGCCACTCACCACCCGGCCACTGACGATCTCGGCCGGCGACCATCCCGGCCGGCGACCATCCCGGCCACTGGCGATCTCGG
>CAFBLP010000025.1_pt1 | contig 34599 bp, 32 predicted proteins | sample 7268181 | NCBI WGS metagenome assembly CAFBLP01 (sample SAMEA6814034, study PRJEB35770) | freshwater metagenome | biome: Freshwater; feature: Freshwater reservoir; material: water | place: Czech Republic | collected 2017-05-23 | depth 30m m | reverse complement strand
TCGGTTGCGGCAACGGGCGTCTCGCAGTGCACGCTGTGCAATTCCTGCAGCAGGGCAGCTATGTGGGGATCGACATCGCGCCCACCTTCCTTGCGCACGCCGCCCAGCGGTTGGCGCCGATCCAGATGCAGAGCACGTGCGCGGTCCGGCTGGTGCACCAGAACGACGAGACATTCGATGTGGCCGACCACTCGGTCGATGTTGCCTGTGCGTTCTCGGTGTTCACCCATATGGAGCATGAGGACATGTACCGCTACCTTGTGCAGTTCACACGCATCGTCCGCCCCGGTGGCCGGTTGATCATCTCGTGTCTGCCGATGACACTCGACGTCGCCCGCCAGGTGTTCCGACTCGAAGCCGAACTCGACCCGATCACGCGCTGGAAGCGTGTGCGCAACGTCACGACATCGGTCGATCTCGTCAACGAGATCGTTGCGCTCGCCGGATGGACGGTGGTGCGTTGGCTACCGGGCAACGAGGGGCAGGCGCCGAGCTCGACCGGCGAGATGCGCGCCCTCGGCCAGTCGGTCGTGGTTCTCACCCACTGACCCGGTGCGGGGGCACCGACCGGGGTGCCCGGTTCCGGTGCCGTCGCTGGGCAACACTGGGTGGATGCTCGGTCGAATGTCCCCATGGCGCCATGTGCTGGTCGCCCTCGTCATCATCGGGTGCTCGGCGCTGGCGTTGCTCGGCATCATCGGCGGTGGTCTGCGGCCCGAACGCTTCGATGCGAAGCAGATCACCGTGCAACCCATCGGCGAGAACGGCGTGCGCATCCGAGAAGTGGTCGATGAGGATTTCGGGTACACGAAGCGGCATGGCTATCAACGGCTGATCCCCAACGACTTCGGCGAGCCCACCGACATCACGGCGTCGTCGCCCGATGCCAATGCCGAAGTCGGTGTCACCCAGCTCGGCAACGAGACGCGTCTTCGTCTGGGCGACCCCAATTCCACCGTGACCGGCCAACACCGCTACGTGCTCACCTACACGCTGCCTGATGCCCGGCTGTCCACGGGGCAACTGGCGCTGGACATCATCGCTGCCGGTGAGAAGTTCGAGACCGGCCGTTTCGAGGTGATCGTGACGGGCATGACCCTGACCGACCCGACCTGCAACGTCGGCTCGGCCGGGACCACGGGTGGATGCGCGCTTGCCGCGGACGGCTCTACCTACAGCGTGGTGTTCGAGCCGCTGCAGGCCGGTCAGGGCGTGACCATCGGCGGCGCCATCCAGAGCATCAGCGCGACAGAGGCCATGCCCGCCCTACCGCCACTCCCGCCACGACGGGCCGATCACCGTCTGCTGCTGGCGCTGGTCCTGCTGCCCATCGGTCTGGCCGGTGCGGCCGGGGTGTTCTTCCTCGACCGGCGCAAGGGTCGCAACGAGGTGTTCAGCGGGGGAGCGGCCGAGGCCGCATATGGCACATTGCCCGCACCGAACACAGACGGCACGCCATCGACGGTTGCCACGTCGCTGGTGGCCGACGATCGCATGGCTGCGATGGCGACCATCGAGTTCGTGCCGCCCAAGGGCGTGCAGCCGTGGCAGGGTGCTGTGCTGCTGACAGAACAGATCAACGACAGCACGGTGTCGGCATGGTTCTCGGGTCTGGTGGCCCACGAGGCCATCACGCTCGACAAGCTCGACGGCAAGTTGGTGATGGGCTCCGGGCCCAAGCGGGCCTCGCTGGACCCAACCAGCGCAGCGCACATCGACCGCATCCTGCAGGGCCGCGACACGTTGCAACTCGGTGGGTACGATCCGGAGTTCGCAGCCACATGGAAGACCGTGAAGGCCGAGCAGGTGCAGGCCATCACGAACGCAGGGTGGTGGAAGCGACTGCCGGCCAGTGCTGGCGGCGGCGGAGGTGGCCTGTCCGCCGCGTTGCTGGTGGTGATCGTCGCGATCGTTGTATTCGGCGGCGCTTCGGCGATGTCGGCAGCGCTCGGGGCGTTTCATCTGGTTGCGCTGGCGTTGGCATTCGGTCTCCTTGTGCCGATGCTGTTCGCGTTCATCGCCTACGCCGCTCTGTTGCCGGCGTTGAGCGCCACCGGGTCGGCGCTTGCCCTGCGGACCGAATCGTTCCGACGCTTCCTGATTGCCAGCGAGGGCAAGCACGTGGAGTGGGCGTGGAAGCAGGGCCTGCTGCGCGAGTACAGCGCCTGGGCCGTGTCGTTGGGCGCTGCAGAGGCGTGGGGTAAAGCGCTGGCCAACAGCAACGTACCGGCCAGTGAACTGGGCCTCGGCAACCCGCTGCTGGTGTACAGCATGGCGTCGGTGCTGTCCTCGGCGCGTACCGCACCATCGAGTTCGGGCTCCAGCGGGTTCTCCGGGTTCTCCGGGGGCAGCGTCGGCGGCGGTGGTGGTGGTGGCAGCTCGGGGTCGTGGTGACACCTGACCGGACCCGCGTGGCCTCCCTGCAGGGCCTATCGCACCGCTTCAGGTGGCAAACGAATATCGTTGAGCCGTGAATACCAGTGACGAACCTTCCGGCTTTGCCGAGCTCGGCCTTCGCAAAGAGCTGTTGGGTGCCCTCGCATCCCTTGGTTACGAAGAGCCCACCCCGATCCAGCGCGAGACCATTCCGCCATTACTCGAAGGGCGCGACCTCGTTGGTCAGGCTGCCACGGGCACCGGCAAGACCGCAGCCTTTGCGCTCCCGATCCTGCAGCGCATCCCCGAGCGCGGCGTACGCGCCGAGCCGATCGCGCTCATCCTCGTGCCCACGCGCGAGCTCGCGGTGCAGGTGTCCGAGGCCATCTACAAGTACGGTCGCGATCTCGGCGCCCGCGTGGTGCCCATCTACGGCGGCCAGCCCATCAGCCGTCAGCTGCAGGCGCTGAGCCAGGGGGTGCACGTGGTGGTGGCCACGCCCGGGCGCGCCATGGACCACATCGCCCGTGGCACGTTGCCGTTGGCCAACATCCAGATTGTGGTGCTCGACGAAGCCGACGAGATGCTCGACATGGGCTTCGCCGAGGACATCGAGGAGATCCTCAAGAGCACACCCGATAGCCGCCAGACCGTGATGTTCTCGGCCACGCTGCCGCCACGCATCAACGGCATCGCCAAGCGCCACCTGCGTGATCCACTGAAGATCCAGATCGGACTCGGCGACACCAAGCCGGGTAAGGCACCGCTGGTTCGCCAGACCGCCTATGTGGTGCAGCGCTCGCACAAGCCCGCTGCCCTCGGGCGTATTCTCGACATCGAGGCGCCGACGGCTGCCATCATCTTTTGCCGCACGCGTACCGAGGTGGATCAACTCACCGAGACCATGAACGGTCGCGGCTACCGGGCCGAGGCACTGCATGGTGGTCTCACCCAGGAATCGCGCGACCGGGTGATGGGGCGTCTTCGTGCCGGTACCACCGAATTGCTGGTGGCCACCGATGTAGCAGCACGTGGTCTCGACATCGATCAACTCACCCATGTGGTCAACTACGACGTCCCCTCGGCGCCAGAGTCCTATGTGCACCGCATCGGCCGCGTCGGGCGCGCCGGGCGCGAGGGCACGGCCATCACCCTGGCCGAGCCACGCGAGCAGCGTCTGCTGGGCAACATCGAACGCCTGACCAAGCAGAAGATCGCCATCGAGAAAGTCCCGACGGTGGCCGACCTGCGTGCGCGCCAGATCGAGCTCACGCTCGAAACCCTGCGCGAATCGCTGCAGTCCGACGACCTCGAGAACTACCGCGGTGTGGTCGATGCGCTGGCCGGCGAATTCGATCTCCGCAATGTCGCGTTGGCAGCGATCAAGCTGGCGCATGCTGCCACTGGCGCTGTCATCGACGAAAAAGAGATCCCTGATGCGTCGCAGCGGATGGATCGCGACAAGGGCCGACCCGACAAGGGCCGACCCGAGAAGGGTCGTCCCGAAAGGGGCGGTCCCGAGCGCGGCCAGATGAGCGGTTCGGGCCGATTCGAGGGTGGCGACACCGGTCGCGTCTACATCGGCGCCGGTCGCAAGGACGGCGTTCGCCCCGGCGATCTGGTGGGTGCCATCGCCAACGAGACCAACCTCAGCGGCCGCGAGATCGGCCCGATCAAGGTCTCCGAGCATTTCGCCATCGTCGGTGTGCCCGAGGGTGCGATCGACGATGTGATCCAGGCCCTGAAGCGCACCACCATCAAGGGCAAGAAGGCCACCGTCCGGCGCTACACCGAGTAGCGCCGGTACCGGCAGCGATCACAGGGTCTGCTGCTCAGATGCGCTCGATGATCGTTGCCGTGCCCATGCCGCCGCCGGTACACATGGTGACCAGGCCGGTGGAGAGATCGCGCCGCTCGAGTTCGTCGAGCAGGGTGCCGATCAGCATGGCGCCGGTTGCGCCGATGGGATGTCCGAGCACCATCGCTCCACCGTTCACGTTGACCTTGTCCCAGCTGACACCGGTGTCGCGCAGGAACTTCAACACCACAGCGGCGAACGCCTCGTTGACCTCGAACAGGTCGATGTCGCCGAAGGTCATGCCCGCCTTCTTCACGCAGCGTTCGGCGGCCGGGCCGGGGGCGGTGAGCATGATCACGGGATCGGTGCCGGCAACCGCGGTCATGATGATGCGGGCACGCGGCTTCATGCCGTGGGCGCGTGCATAGTCGGGCGAGGTGACCAGCACGGCTGAGGCACCGTCGACGACGCCCGATGAGTTGCCGGCGTGGTGCACATGGTTGATGCTGGCGACCTGCGGGTAGCTGAGCAGTGCGGTCTGGTCGATGGTGAGCTCCTGGCCCTTGGGCACATAGGCACCCATGCCTTCGAAGCTGGGGCTGAGCTTGGCGAGATCGTCGATGGTGGTGCCGGGCCGGGGGAACTCGTCGTGGTCCAAGGCCAGTGTCCCGTCGTCGTGGAAGATCGGCACGAGCGAACGCTCGAAGCGGCCCTCGGCGATAGCGGCCTGAGCACGGTTCTGACTGTCGACGCCGAGCTGGTCGCACTCCTGGCGGGTGAATCCCTCGACGGAGGCGATGAGGTCGGCCGAGATGCCCTGGGCGACCATCGGGTACTGCTCGCGCAGGTGGGCGTTGTTCGCAGTGAACCCGTCGACATGCATGGGCGCAGGGCGCGACATCGATTCCACCCCACCGCCGACCACCATGTCCTGGAAGCCCGACAGGATGCCCATCGCTGCAAAGTTGACGGCCTGCTGGCCCGAGCCGCAGAAGCGGTTGAGGGTGACGCCCGGGGCGTCGAGCGACCAGCCGGCATCGAGCGCAGCCATACGGGCGATGTCCATGGAGTGGTCGCCGCTTCCGGCGCCGCAGCCCATCACGACATCGTCGACCTCGGCGGTGTCGAATCCGTTGCGGGCCTGCAGTGCATTGAGCACCTGGGCGAGGATGCGCTGGGGATGCACGTTGTGTAGCGAACCGGTCTCTTTGCCCTTGCCGCGCGGCGAGCGTACGGCGTCGATGATCCAAGCTTCGCGATCCATGATGTTCCCATTCCCGTCGGCAGACGATGCGTGACAGCCGAGACGCTAGAGCACACCAACAAGCGGGTCATCAACGGAGCCCGACGCGGCGCCTCAGGCCTGGGGCGGGGAGGGGGCGAGCAGGTGGGCGTAGTCCGGGTGTTCGTCGATGAACTGTGCGACGTACCAGCACTGCGCGACCACGGTGCGGTTGGCCGCGCTGGCGTCGTCGAGGGCCCGTCGCACCAACTGCGCCGCCAGCCCCCTGCCGCGCATGGAGGGGTCGATGAGCGTGTGCGGGAACACGATGGACGAGCCGTCGTCGTGGTATTCGGCAAAGCCGCCAAGGACGCCGTCGACGGTGATCTCATAGCGGCTCAGAACGCTGTTGTCGGTGATCTCGATGGTCATCAAAGGCTCCCGATGGTACGGCTGGCGGGCGGATCGAACATGCTGGACCGTGAGTTGCCAATGTATCGGGAGGTCGCGATGAGGTTTGGTGTGTTCTACGAGCATCAGCTGCCGCGTCCTTGGCACGACGGCGACGAGGAACAACTTTTCAGCGATGCGCTCGACCAGGTGGTGCTGGCCGATCGTCTGGGATTCGACAACGCATGGGTCGTCGAGCACCACTTCCTCGAGGAGTACTCGCATTCCTCGGCGCCGGAGGTGTTCCTGGCCGCAGCAGCTGCTCGTACCGATCGCATCCGCCTCGGTCATGGCATTCGCCACACCCCAGCCGGGTACAACCATCCGGCGCGTACGGCTGAAGTGGTGTCCACCCTTGATCTCATCTCACACGGGCGCATGGAGTTGGGCATTGGCGAAGGTGCCACACGGCTCGAGCTGGGCGGGTTCGGCATTCCTGCCCGTGAGAAGCGGGCGATGAGCCTTGAGGCGGGTGAGCAGATTGCGAACATGATGACCATGTCGCCGTACCCCGGCTACGAGGGCGCATCGTTCTCGATGCCGTGCCGCAATGTTGTGCCCAAGCCCGTGCAGAAGCCCCATCCGCCGATGTGGATGGCGTGCACCAATCGGTCCACCATCGAGGTGGCTGCAAGAGCTGGACTCGGCGCGCTGGCCTTCTCCTTCGTCGATCCTGATGAAGCCGAGTTCTGGGTGAAGACCTACTACGACATCATCCGCAGCGAGGAGTGCGTGCCCCTGGGGCACACGGTCAACGCCAACATCGCGCTCGTCACCAGTTTCTCCATTCACGACGACCGTGGCGATGCCATCCGCAAGGGGCTCGAGGGTTTCGAGTTCTTCCGCTACGCCATCAACGCGCTGGTGGCGCACGATGCGGTGCCCGGTCGCAGCACGCTGTGGGCCGACTTCCAGGCCCAGCGGGGCGACATCACCGAGCAGGTGGTGGCGGCGGCGCACGCCAAGGGTCAGGACTACGCCAGTGCCATCGGCACGCCCGACGACGCTCGCCGGCACCTGCGCAGAATGCAGGCCGCCGGTGTAGACCAGGTCATCTTCATCCAGCAGGCGGGCCAGAACCAGCACAGCGACATCTGTGCCTCGCTCGAGCTGTTCGCCGCCGAGGTCATGGACGAGTTCCATGCCGGCGAGGCCGAACGCGAACGTGCCAAACAGGCCGAACTGCAGCCCTATATCGATGCAGCCCTTGCGCGCAAGGTGCGTATGCGGCCGCTCGTCGACGGTGAAATCCCCATCGTGCGGGCGTCGGTCGCCAAGGCTGTCGTGCCGACCGACGGCGTCTGAGACGCCGGGATCCGACCAACAACCACGATCAGGCGGTCGCAGCCCTGCGGTACACGCTCAGGCGCACATCGACATCGACGGTCAGGGGAGTGGCCGCGATCGTCTCGCGCCGCTCGGGCACGGTGCTCCACCAGAACGGGGTCATTTCCAGCAGGCTCAGCCGAAGCACGGGGTCGTCGAGCTGCAGGGTGAAGCCGACCGACTCGACCCGTTCTGGATTGGGCTCGTCGAGACCGGTGCGTACATCGGCGCGATCGGTGTGCTGGCGGGGATCGTCGTAGATGATCGCTTTCAGCTGGGCCAGGTGGTGTGGGCCGGGCGTGACCACCACGGCGATGCCTCCCGGTTCGAGCACGCGGGTCATCTCGCTGAAGTCGCGTGGGGAGAACACGTTGATGAGCGCTGCAAAGGTGCCATCGGCAAACGGAAGTGCGTAGCTCGATGCCACTGCATAGTGGTGCGCAGGGTGGCGGCGAGCGGCAAGACGCACTGCCGATTTGGAGATGTCGATGCCCCAGCCGTTGGCCCCGGTGACCTCGGTTGCCCTGGCCAGATAGCTGCCCTCGCCGCAGCCAGCGTCGAGAATGCAGGCGGGTTGCACGGCTGCCACGGCGGCTGCAACCGCGTCGATGATCGGGTGGTACAGCCCGGCGTCAAACACCGTACGGCGGGCCCGGACCATTGATTCGTCGTCGCCGGCAGGCCTGCCCTTCAGGCGTCCACCGGGGAGCAGGTTGACGTAGCCCTCCCTGGCCCGATCGAATCGATGACCAGCTGCGCACTGGAAGTCGCGCTCGTGCTCGACGAGACCCTGGCCACAGTGAGGGCAGCGGTACGCGGGGATCACCCGACGTCCAGAGAGTTCGCAGTCATCGCCGACCGACCCTAATCGTCATCGGCATGTTTCGGTGCGGACGAACCGTGCGCTCGGTCATGGGTTGGCGCACTCTGTCAACTAAGGTTCGCGAATGCGCGGCGGCCTGATTTGCATTGTTGTTTGCGCGCTTGCGGTATCGGCCTGTGGCGACGCCACCCCGAGTGCCGTGGTGCGCTCGGCCGACGACGTGCAGGTGATGACCCCGGCGCAGGTGGCCAAGGCGCGCAGCGAGATGGCCCCCCTCACCACGACCCCGGCGTCGCTCGCGCCCGGCGACACGGTTGCACCGGGCCAGCCCGGCGACTCGGTCCCCGCTGGCGACACCGTGCCGCAGAACGTGGACAACCGTCCGCCCGAACTGAAGCTGTTCGACGCCTATGCCAAGTTGAAGTCCTGCATCGAGGATGCCGGATACACCATTCAGGGCAATCTGCAGGATCCCAAGAACCCGGCGTACAAGGACCCCGAGTACGTCAAGGTGGTCACCACCTGCGCAGCGCGCAGCGACATTCTCGAAATCCTGAAAGAGATGCAGTCCACCCGGGCAGACCTCTCGCCGGCCGAGGTCGAAACACGGAACAAGGCCTTCAAGCAGCTCGAGACCTGCCTCAAAGGTCGCGGCTGGACGATCGAAACAACGACCGACAAGATCGGTCTGATCAATCCATCGGTGTTCCAGAGTCCTGATGGCTCGCTCAACACGCGTGACATCAACCAGTGTCTCTCGGAAACCGGTATCAACGACGCAATCAAGGGGAATGGGTAGTCACGTAATGGGGGCAGGAAAAAAGGTAGGGCTCGGCCTGGGCGCAGTTGCGCTGTTGGCCGGTGTCTTTGTTATCGGTCGCTCGACCATCGACGAGGCACCGAAGCGCGGTCTGGTGATCAAGCCGCAGCCGGTCACGCGTCGCACGCTCAGCGATGTGCTCACCGTGAATGGTGTGCTGCAGCGAGACGAGACACAAACGCTCAACTCGTCGGTCGACGGCAAGGTCAGTTCCTTGTCGGTCGAGGACGGCGACACCATCAACGCCGGTGACCCGGTGTTCTCACTCGACGGACGCATGGCGTACGCCGTGAAGGGCGACTTTGCGTTCTTCCGCAAACTCGATGTCGGCAGCGTCGGTCCCGACGTGCTGCAACTCGAACAAGAGTTGGCTGGCGGTGGTTACGCCATCGCCAAGGTGGACAATCTGTACACCGAAGAGACCCGAGCGGCGTTGGCCAAGTGGCAGGTCGACCGCGGGTATCCCGGCGCAACGCCCGGCCCAGACCAGACCGTCACGATCAGTCTGGGTCAGAACAGCGCCGGGTACAAGGTGGGCAAGGCCAACACCGCTGCGTTCACCATCGTGCCCTCAGCCCCACCGATTACTGCGACACCGGGTAGCCCGCGCCTCGGGCACATGCCCAGCGTTGTCACCAAGCCCACCATCAACGTCACGGCCAGTTCGAACCATGTGAACGAAGGCGACGACGTCACCATCACGTTCACCTCCGATGTCGCTCCGGCACAGGATCTCAGCGTGGGGCTCACCATCGGCGGCAGTGCCACCGGCGGCAACGACCCCACCAACGGCGATGATTACAGCACCATCAAGGGCAGCTTCGTCTTTCCTGCCGGGCAGACGTCGGTCACGTTGCCGGTGGTGCAGATCTTCAAGGATCAGGTCATCGAGGACTCCGAGGACATCACGGTGACCCTGACCGTGCAGTTCGGCAACGATCCCAACTACATCGTCGGTCCCACCAGCGTGGCGACCATCAACATCGAGGCCAACGGTGGCGATCTGGTGCCGGTGTTCACCGTGGTCACCGACACATCGCTCACCAACGAGGGCCAGCAGGTCACGTTCACCGTGAAGTCGACCGTGGAGTCGAACCAGGACCAGAACTTCACGCTCGTCTTTGGTGGCACCGCAACGCCGACCGATGACTACGTCGAACTCGACAAGAAGAACTTCAAGATCACCGCAGGCAACACCTCCACCAACCTGCAGGTGCAGATACGCAACGACAGCGTGGTCGAAGGCGACGAAACGCTCTCGGTCACGGTGCTGCCTGACCCACTGGCCGATCCGGTGCATCCTCCCTATCTGGTCGGCGATCCGGCGACCGCTGATGTCACGATCAAGAGCACCGACCTCCCCGAGATGCGCCTGGTCGGTGGCGGCGCCATCCGACGGGGGAACAGCGGCGGGTTCCAAGTGGTGGCCGACGCTGCGGTCACCGAGGACACGTCGATCAACTATCAGGTCGGCGGTACCGCAACCAATGGTCGCGACTACGAGGTGCTCACCGGCACGGTCATCATGCGGGCCGGCACGTCGAGCGTCTCGGTGCCCCTCAAGGTCATCAATGTCGATGTCATCTTCCTGCCCAGCGACATGCTCGTTGCGGCATGGCCCGCACGCGTCGGCAAGGTCGAGGTCGACGAGGGCGAGTTCGTGCTGCAGGGGGCGCCGGTGATCAGCCTCACCGAGCCGGTGTTCACCATCACCATGAAGGTGAGCCCGTCGGATCGGGCGCAGCTCAAGGTCGGACAGGTCACCAAGGTCACGCTGAAGGCTGGCGATCAAGAGCTCGACGGCGTGATCAGCTCACTCGATGATTCAGCCAAGGCCGACTCCGCCGGTACCGAGATCTACGAGGGCGTCGTCACCGTGAAGGGCGAGCTCGCAGCCGTCGACGGAGCGTCGGTCACCATCGACGTCACCCTTGATGAGAAAGTAGACGTGTTGTCGGTGCCGGTGGCCGCAGTTGTCCGCACCGCCGCTGGCGACGAGGTGCGGGTGGTCAACGATCAGGGGACCATCTCCAGGGTTCCCGTCACCATTGGACTGGTCGACAACGAGTACGTCGAGATCGTCACGGGCCTCAAGGGCGACGAACTGGTCGTCATCGATGTCGACGCAGCCGGCACCCCCACGTCGACCGGATGACCATGCTCGCCGAACCCCATTCGGAGCAGGTTGGTGTCGAACCTCTCCTCGAACTCGACACCGTGTCACGCGTCTACGGCACGGGTGATGCCACCGTGTATGCGTTGCGCGACGTGTCGTTGCGCATCATGCCGGGCGATTTCGTCTCGATCGTTGGCCCATCGGGTTCTGGCAAGTCCACCATGCTGGGTCTGCTGGGCTGTCTCGACATCCCCACGTCGGGCACCATCATCGTCGGGGGCAAGACCGTCACCGGCCTCGACGACGCTGAGCGCACGGAGGTGCGCGGCCGAACCATCGGGTTCGTCTTTCAGCAATTCCATCTGATCCCGCATCTCGACGCCGTTGGCAACGTGGAAACAGCGCTGCTGTATCGCGGCCTCAGCAGAGCAGAACGCCGCCTCCGAGCGATGAACGCCCTCGAAAGCGTGGGTCTCGGCCTCCGCCAGGACCATCGTCCGGTGCAGTTGTCGGGCGGCGAACAGCAACGAGTAGCGCTCGCCCGGGCCCTGGTGACCGAGCCGAAGATCCTGCTGGCCGACGAGCCCACGGGGGCGCTCGACTCTCAGAACGCTGAGAAGGTGATGGAGCTGCTCACCAACCTGCAGTCGCCGGAACGGGCCGTGGTCATCGTCACGCATGCGGCCGACGTGGCCGACGCGGCCTATCGCAAGGTTTCCATGCGCGACGGTCGCATCGTCAGCGATGTCACGAGGGTCCGATGAAGACGGCCCGTGATCTCTTGCGCGTGGCGGTGACCGGGCTCTATGCCCGCAAGGTCCGCACGCTGTTGTTGCTGCTCGGCCCCATGATCGGTGTCGCTGCCATCATCGCCGCGGTCGGCCTGACCGACAGCGCCAAGGGCGACCTGAAGGCAAAGGTCAACCAACTCGGCACCAACCTCATCGAGGTTGCGGCATCGAGCAGCTTTGGCAGCAAGGACCCAACCCTGCCCGAAGACGTGATTCCTCGCGCCGAGAATGTGTTGACGCTGAAGAGCGTCGCCCAGATCCGCGAGCTGTCCAACATCGTGGTCACGCCTTACAACGAAGCCACGGACAAGTACGAGGCCGTTCCTATCCCTGTGCTCGCCAGTGATACGCGCCTGCCCTCGGTGCTCGAAGTCAAGCTCATCAGCGGTCGCTGGCTCAACGGCTTCGACGACAGCACCGTCACTCGGTCGGCGGTGATCGGTATTGGTCTGGCGCGACAGTTCAGCTATCTGCCCGGCGAGGTGCGGACCATCGAACTCGACGGCATCCGCTACGGCGTGGTCGGCGTGCTCAGCGAGGTCGAACTCGAGCCGTCGTTCGACAATGCGGTGTTCATCTCGTTCCCCTCGGCCAAGGCCGATTTCGTCACCACCGCCAAAGAGTCCGACAAGGTCCTGCCGAACAAGCTCTACGTCCGGTCGGTTGTGGGCGCCGAGAAGATCACCGCCGAAGCGCTCCGCGTGGCCATCAACCTGGGTGGTCAGGACGAGCTCACCACAGACATCAAATCCGAGGCGTTGCAGTTGGCTGCGCAGAGCGATCAGCAGATCAAGCTGATCGTGGTCTCCATGGGCATTCTCGCCTCGATCGTCGGCGGCGTCGGTATCGCCAACGTCATGTCGATCTCGGTCATCCAGCGGTCCGCCGAGATTGGTATTCGGCGAGCGCTCGGTCATACCCGGTCGATCATTGCCTCGCAGTTCCTGCTGGAGGCGCTGTTCATCGGCCTGCTCGGAGGTATTTGCGGCGTCGTGCTGGGCATTCTGTCGATCTTCGTGGGTGCCACGATCGCCGGGTGGGTGTTCGTGCTTGCGCCGTGGCTGATCCCTGCAGGTATCGCCCTGGCCATGGTCATCTCGGTGATCGCCGGGCTGTACCCATCGGTGCGCGCCGCCCGCCTCGAGCCGCTCGAAACCCTGCGTCTCGGCTGACGCCGGTCTGACTACAACGCGGCGAGGGCGTCGCGAATGCGCTGTGCGGCGCCCTCGATGACATCGCGTTCGACAGTATGGGCTGCGTTGGCGAACGAGAGTTGGCCCATATTGGTGGTGGGGATCAGGTGGATGTGCGCGTGGGGCACCTCGTAGCCGGCGATGATCAGACCGACACGCTCGCAGTCGAACGCGGCCTGCTGGGCGGCGGCTATGCGGTGGCTGACGGCAAAGAGGTGGGCGGCGAGGTCGGGGGAGCAGTCTGTCCAGACATCGACTTCCTCGATGGGTACCACGAGCGCATGTCCCACCGCCATGGGGTTGATCGACATGAAGACCACGCAGAGGTCGTCGCGATACACGAAGGTGCCGGGGATCTCGCCGGCGATGATGCGGGTGAAGATCGTGGTCATCCGACGTACCCACCCGACATCGTGAACACGTCGCCCGTTGCGTAGCTGCTCTCGGGACCACTGAGAAAGCGCACGAGCTCGGCCAGTTCTTCGGCGGTGCCCATGCGGCCCATCGCCAAGCGGGTGGTGACGGCGATGCGCATCATGTCGCTGAGGTCACCGAGCAGTGGGGTGTCGATGTAGCCGGGGCAGACCGCATTGACGCGAATGCCGAGGTGGGCTGTCTCGGCAGCAGCGGACTTCGTGAGTGCGATGATGGCGGCTTTGGCGGCCGAGTAGTGCACCGGGCCACCAGCGGGTAATTGGCCGAGGATCGATGAGATGTTCACGATGACGCCGCTGCGCTGCTGCTGCATGTGGCGCAGCCCGGCGCGCACCCCGTAGAACGAGCCGTACAGGTGCACCTTGATCATCCGGTCCCACTCTGCGTCGGTGAGCGAGGTGATGGCGTTCGTGGGCTGCATCTCGCTGATGCGGCCCTCCATACGCAGCATGGCATTGGCCAGTGCGACGTCGAACCTGGCCAGCGATTCCGCCGTCACTGCTGGGGCAATGCCCGCGTTGTTGATGAGGATGTCCAACGAGCCGTGGCGCTGTACGGCAGCGTCGATGCCGGCGTCGAATGCAGCCGAGTCGCACACGTCGAACACGGCGGTGGAGCCACCGACTTCAGCAGCGACGGCCGAGGCCGCAGCGCCGCTGAGATCGTTGACCACGATGGTGGCGCCGTCGGCTGCCAGGCGGCGGGCGAAGGCCGCCCCCAACCCGGAACCCCCGCCGGTGATGAACGCAACTTTTCCCTGAAGGACCTGTGTAGCCATGGGTGCGACTGTAGGTCGTTGTACGCTGCGATCGTGAGTTCGGAATCGGTACCGCAGGCCCACCATTCGGCGCACTTGATCAATCGGCCGTCCGACCCTCAGCCCGAGGTCAACACCGACCGTGTCCTCACCATCCCCAACATCATGTCGTTCGCGCGGTTGGCGTGCATCCCGCTGTTCCTCTATCTGCTCTTCGGCCGAGACAACAGGGCTGGGGCGGCGTGGCTCATCGGTGGTCTGGGTGCCACCGACTGGATCGATGGTTACATCGCCCGGCGCTTCAATCAGGTCAGCGAGCTCGGCAAGGTGCTCGATCCAATTGCCGACCGGCTGATGTTCATCGTGGCGCTGATCGGCATCATCGTGTCGGGCGTCAGTCCGCTGTGGTTCTTCTGGTTGGTCCTGCTCCGCGAGTCCTTGTTCGGAGGTGTCGTTGCCGTTGCAACCTTTTTGGGATGAAGCGCTTCGACGTCACGTGGTGGGGCAAGATGGCCACGTTCCTGCTGATGTTCGCTCTGCCCGGTCTGTTGCTCGGCCAGTCCGATTTCCGCTTCAAGCTGCCGTTCCAGATCGGTGGGTGGTTGCTCGGTCTTCCTGGCCTGGCCATCAGCTACTGGACAGCCATCACCTACATCCCGGTCATCCGTAGGAACCTGACCGAAGGCCGCAGGGAACGAGCGGACGCACGATCAGCCGCACGAACCGACCCCGCCCGTCCAGCATGAAGGAGCACCACCCATGAAGGCCGTCATCATGGCTGGCGGCGAGGGAACTCGCCTCCGCCCGCTCACCTCGAACGCTCCCAAGCCGATGCTCCCCATTGCCAACGTGCCGATGATGGAGCACGTCATCAACCTGCTGCGCACCCACGGGTTTGACGAGATCGTGGTGACCGTTGCCTTTCTCGCGAATGCCATCAAGACCTACTTCGGCGATGGCAGCGAGTTCGGCGTGAAGATGCACTATGCGCACGAGGCCGTGCCGCTCGGCACCGCAGGCAGCGTCGGCAATGCGCGCCACCTACTCGACGAACGGTTCCTCGTGATCTCGGGCGACGTGATGACCGACATCGACCTCGGGGCAATCCTCAAGTTCCATGACGAGCACAATGCCGTGGCCACCATTGCGCTGACTGCTGTAGAGAACCCGCTCGACTTCGGCATTGTGATCACCCGCGAAGACGGCACCATCGAGCGGTTCCTCGAGAAGCCCACCTGGGGACAGGTGTTCAGCGACACGATCAATACGGGCATCTACGTGCTCGAACCATCGATCTTCGACTACATCCCCGAGGGCCGCTCGGTTGATTTCAGCAGCGAGGTTTTCCCGCAACTGCTGGCCGAGGGCCTCCCGCTGTATGGCGCTGTCGCTGAGGGCTACTGGGAAGATGTCGGGACGCTCGACGCCTATCTTCGTGCACACAAAGACGTGCTCGATCAGAAGGTGCAACTCGAGATCCCCGGCTTTCGCGTGAACGACGGTATCTGGCTGGGGGAGGGCGCTGAGGTGTCGCCCGACGCCACCGTGACGGGACCGGCCGTGATCGGCCCGGGCTGCAAGGTCGAGGCTGGCTGTCGTCTGGGCGAGTACACCGTGCTTGGCTCAAACGTGCGTCTGCTCAGCGATGTGCACGTCGAGCGGTCGGTGCTGCACGACAACGTCTATGTCGGGGCCGGTGCCCGTCTTCGCGGCGCCGTGCTCGGGCGGAGCTGCAGTATCCGGTCGAATGTCCGCATCGACGAGGGCGTGGTGCTGGGCGATTCGGTGTTCGTCGGCAGCGGTGCCGTGTTGAACGGCGATGTCAAGGTGTACCCGTTCAAGACCATCGAGGACGGTGCGGTCGTCAACACCAGCATCGTCTGGGAAAGCAAGGGCTCGCGCAGCCTGTTCGGGCGCGACGGTGTCACCGGTTTAGCCAATGTGGATGTCACCCCCGAGCTGGCCGTCAAGCTGGCCATGGCACACGGAACCTCGCTGAAGAAGGGCACCACCGTGGTGACCTCACGCGACTCCAGCCGCGCCGCGCGCATGCTCAAGCGGGCCATCATGGCCGGGCTCAACGCCGCTGGCGTCGATGTGCTCGACCTCGAGGTGGCCAGCGTGCCGGTCACGCGTTTCCTCACCCGCTCGCCGCGTGCGTTCGCCGGTGTCACGGTGCGACTGCACCACGACGACCCGTCACGGGTGATGATTCGGTTCTTCGAGACCGCTGGCACTGACATCAGCGAGGACGGCCAGCGCAAGATCGAGCGGTTGTTCCAGCGCGAGGACTTCCGCCGCGTGCTTGCCGAGGAGATCGGCGACATCCAGTACCCCCCACGCGCCCTCGAGGAATACACCGTTGCGCTCGAGGCCACGGTCGAAACCGACGCAATTCGTCAACACAAGTTCAAGCTGGTGGTTGATTACAGCTATGGGGCCACCTCGCTGGTCATGCCCACGCTGCTCGGCAAGCTCGGCGCAGACGTGCTGGCAGTCAACCCCTACGTGTCCACCTCCGACCGTGTTGCGTTCGATGTGGATGCCGCAGCCGAGCGGGTTGCTGGTCTCGTACGCGCATCGGGTGCGCATCTTGGAGCCATCATCGATGCCGATGGCGAGCGGTTGACCCTCATCGACAACGAGGGACGTGTGCTGAGCCACACCGAGGCGTTGCTCGTCTTTGTCGACCTGGTGTGCGACCACCTGCTCGGCGACACCATTGCGTTGCCCGTCAACGTGACCCAGCAGGCTTCGATCATGGCTGCAGCGCACGGAGTGGCGGTTGTTCCGACGAAGATGTCGATCGCTGCGCTGATGGCCGCAGCGATGGAGCCGGCGGTCGGATTCGCTGCCGACGGTGCCGGCGGGTACATCCTGCCGGGCTTCCTGCCGGCATTCGACGCCGCTGGCGCACTGCTGAAGATGCTCGACCTGCTCGCCCGGCACGACCGGTCCCTGGCCGAGGTGGTCGCCGAGCTGCCCAAGGTGCACATCACCCGAGAGAGCGTGGTCACGCCCTGGGAACAAAAGGGCCTGGTCATGCGCAGTCTGGTCGAGATGGCCGGCCGCGATGTGGTGCTGGTCGACGGGGTGAAGGTCGTGCACGACGAGGGTTGGGCGCTGGCCCTGCCCGACCCCGAGGAGCCTGTCACGCATGTGTGGGCCGAGGGGTCCAGCGATGCCGAGGCACGTCGACTGGCGCAGGAATACGCCCGGCGCATCCGTCAATTGCTCCGCTGACGCCAGACCGTACCGATCTCAGCCTCAACCACAGGGTTTATGTTGGCGCTGGTCACGGCACGGGTCTGGAATTGGCTACCGTAGGGGGCATGAACGTGCCCGATGACCTGCTGTACTCGACCGATCACGAGTGGATTCAGGTTTCCGGGGATCGTGCGCGCATCGGAATCACCGACTACGCCCAGGACGCGCTCGGCGATGTGGTGTACGTACAGGTGCCAGCGGTCGGCGTCGCCGTGTCCGTTGGCGACAGCTTCAGCGAGGTCGAGAGCACCAAGTCCGTGTCCGATATCTATGCGCCGGTGTCCGGTGTGGTGGCCGAGGTCAACACCGGCCTGTCGGCCGACCCAGCAGCCATGAACTCCGATCCGTACGGCTCGGGTTGGCTGTGCGTCATCACCATGTCCACTCCAGCCGAGATCGGTGATCTGCTCGACGCAGCCGCATACCGCGCTCTGACCGAAAGCTGAGGCGACCACATGTCCCATGTGTTCTGTAACGACTGCGGGCACCGCAATCGGGCGGAGTCGAAGTTCTGTTCGGCCTGCGGCTCAGCATTGGATCTTCCCGCCGATCACACCATTACCCTGGCCAAGGTCGACCCGTTGCTCGACGCCGCCGGGGCCGCCGACGATGTTCACGTCGACCTGGGCAACCTGCCCGCCGAACATGCGGTGCTCATCGTGCGCAGTGGTTCGCAGGCGGGCGACCGTTTCCCGCTGGCCAGCTCGCTCACCCGGCTCGGTCGGCATCCTGACAGCGAGATCATGCTCGACGACATCACCGTGTCGAGGCGCCACGCCGATATCGAACGGACCGCTGCTGGATACTTGGTACGCGACGCCGGCTCGCTGAACGGCACCTATGTCAACCAACGGCGCATCGACGAAATGTTGCTCGACCAGGGCGACGAACTGCAGGTTGGCAAGTTCCGCCTCGTCTTCTTCGAACAGGCACAGTGACGACGGTGCCCGATAACCACTACCTGTCCATCGGCGAAGTGCTCGGTCTTCTGCTCGAAGATTTCCCCGACGTCACCATCTCCAAGATCCGCTTTCTCGAGAGCCAGGGTCTCATCGAACCCGAGCGCACACCCTCGGGGTATCGCAAGTTCTACGAGCACGATGTCGATCTGTTGCGGGCGATCCTGCACGAGCAGAAAGACAACTTCCTGCCGCTCAAGGTGATTCGAGACCGCATCGAGTCGGGAGCCATCGAGGCCGATCCCACCGGCGGGCGCACACCACCCCGGGGCATTCGCAACGTGCAGGTACGCGAGACCGGTGCGGTCGAGGCCAGCCCACGCGACAGCGTGTTTCGGCGCACCGATGGTGGGCCCGAATGGGCCGATGGCCGCGCGCTCATCCCGGGTGAGGTACCCACGCAGACCAATCATCACCCATCTGCGGGCGGTTCCACCGGCGCCGTGCCCGTCACGCCGCTCGCGCCAGCCGTTCCTGCGCCAACCCCAGATCCGGGGCCCGTCGTCTCGCACACGCCGGCGCCAAAACCTGTCAAGCCAGCCGCAGCGCACACTCCGCCTCCGGCCGCAGCGCCGGCTCCGACGCCAACTGCACCAGCAGCCGCACCTCCAACCGTGCCTCCAACCGCTCCTCCAACCGTGCCGACACCGCCGACGTTGTCGGTGGTGGGGTCGCTCATCGAGAAACCCTCGCCGGCTCGACCGATCAAACGAACACCTGCTGACGCAGCGTCGATGCTGCCGTACAACCGTGATGAATTGCTCACTGCCTCGGGCATCACCGAGGCCCAGTTGAGCGAGCTTGACGAATTCGGCATCGTGCCATCGCGCGGTTCGGGAGCCGATGCCACGTACCAGGCCGATGCAGTGGAAATTGCCCGCGTTGCTGGCAAGTTCCTCGCCCAGGGCATCGATGCCCGGCATCTGCGGCCATGGCGTCAGGGGGCCGAGCGAGAGGCCGCATTGTTCGAGCAGCGCATCATGCCGCTCCTTCGCCAGCGAAATCCCCAGTCGCGTCAGCAGGCACTCGATACCCTCAGCGAGCTTGCCGACCTGGGGGGCCAACTTCGTGCAGCGATGGTCGATTCGATGCTGCGTCACCACTTCGACGGATCCTGAACCGCGTCCGCCAGATGCGGCGGGTCTTTTCCGGGCCCCGCTACCACTCCTCGGCGGGTCCGGGTTACCATCGACGACGTGGAGATCGAGATGGAGCTGGTGGGCGTTCGGATGGAGATCCCCGACAACACGCCGGTGCTGGTGCTGCGTGAGCAGGGCGGGCGCCAGCGTGTGCTGCCGATCATGATCGGCCCGGCCGAGGCATCGTCCATCCACCTCGCGCTCGAAGGCGTCGTGCCGCCACGGCCGATGACGCATGACCTGTTCATCGATGTGCTGCTGGCCCTCGGCGCCACGCTCGAGCGCGTCGTGGTCACTGAAATCCGCGAGCACACCTATTTCGCCGTGCTGCATCTGCAGTCGTCCGACGGCACACGCACGGTCTCCAGCCGACCATCTGATGCCATGGCGTTGGCCGCCCGTACCGGTGCTCCCGTGTTTGCCACCGACGTGCTGCTCGACGAGGTCGGCCAGGATCCAGCGGCCACTGCCGGGCTCGACGTCGAGGGCGAAGCGGAATCCATCCTCGACGAGTTCCGCGATTTCATCGAGAACATCAGCCCCGAAGACTTCAGCGGCTGATCGCGCGCAGCAAGGCCAGATTCGCGCGCAGCGCGCGATGAGGCTTGACGCCGCGCGCGGCGTGCCGTACTGTGGCAACCCTTACACAGGCGTAACTACGCGCGTGTCATCAACGTGTTCCCAGGGTCACGGAGGCAGTCATGATCGAGACAGGTTTCAGCGGTACGAAAACCGCCAGCATCGTCGGTATTTCATATCGTCAGCTCGATTACTGGGCGCGCACCGGGCTGGTCCGGCCGTCGATGAGCGATGCCTCCGGCAGCGGTTCGCGTCGGGAGTACTCGTATCGCGATCTGCTCGAGCTGCGAGTGATCAAGAATCTGCTCGATGCCGGGATCAAGCTCGAGTCCGTACGCGAGGTGTTCAGCTACTTGCGCGAGCACGTCAGCTCGGATATCGCATCGGCGCACATCGTCATCAGCGGCTCCAACGTGGTGCTGTGCGACGGCGATGAACTGATCGACGTGCTGAAGAAGGGCCAGGGTGTACTCAACGTCTTGCCGCTTGCCGGTGTGAAGGACGAGGTCGACCTGTCGCTCGTCAACATCATCGGTGCGCACGCCGTACCCGCAGCGCGCGTGACGCACGTCGCGATTTGATCGCCGTGGACAATCTCCGGTACTCGCCGCTCGACCGAGCGCACCGGGCACTTGGTGCAAAGATGGTCCCCTTCGGCGGATGGGACATGCCGCTGTCCTACCCCTCGGGCACCATTGACGAGCACATGGCGTGCCGTACCGGCGCCGTCCTGTTCGATGTCTCGCATCTCGGAACCGTCAGGGTCACCGGTGCTGATGCGTTCGAGCGGCTGCAGTGGGCGCTCACCAACGACCTGCGCAAGATCGGTCCCGGCCGCGCCCAGTACACCCATCTGCTCGACGAATCCGATGGGTGCGTGCTTGACGACATCATCGTGTGGTGGGTCGATGAGCACACGTTCGACGTCATGCCGAATGCATCGAATACCGACCGTGTGCGCAACGCCATCGGCGGCAACGAGACCACGGCCAGCCGGGCTGTCATCGCCGTGCAGGGTCCACAGGCGCGGGAGCGCCTGAGCACCGTGTTCGCCGAGGCTGCGGCGGTCAAGCGGTTCCATGTGGCGCAACTCGAATGGGAGGGTGTTCCGTGCGTGGTCGCCGGCACCGGGTACACGGGCGAGGACGGCGTCGAGATCGCCGTTCCCGCTGATGTGGCGCCGCGGCTGTGGGCCAACCTGCTCGAGGCCGGGGTGACCCCCGCTGGCCTCGGCGCCCGCGATACCTTACGGCTCGAGGCAGCGCTGCCGCTGCACGGTCACGAACTTGGGGCCGGCATCACGCCGCTCCAGGCCGGCCTCGGTTGGGTCGTGGCGTGGGGCAAGGGCGATTTCCGCGGGCGTGCTGCGCTCGAAGCCGAACAGGCCAGGGGAGTGGCGCGTCTACTGCGTGGCATCGCGACCGAGGGTCGTCGCCCCCCGCGCGAGGGGTGCGCCGTGCTGGTCGATGGGCAGCCGGTGGGCGCGCTCACGAGCGGCAACTTCTCGCCGGTGTTGGGCCACGGCATTGCCCTGGCGTTCTTGCCTGCGCACATCGCTGACGGCACCGAGGTCAGCATCGATGTGCGCGGCAGTGCGTTGGCCGGAACCGTGGTGCCCACGCCGTTCGTGGCGAAGAAGAAGTAGAGCCCCCGACAGCCGGCCACTGCTGGCCCGGTTGCACTACCGCTTCGCTGGGGCCTTCTTTGCCGGGACCTTCTTCGCCGGAGCCTTCTTTGCTGGGGCCTTCTTCGCCGTTGACGTGTTGGTCGGGGCTTTCTTTGTGGGTGACTTCTTGGCCGGGGCATTCTTTGCGGACGACGTAGTGGCCACCTTCGCTGCGGGTGCGCGTTTGGCCACTGGCGCTGTTGTGGGTGCAGTAGGTGTGGGAGCCGTACGGGGTGCGGCACCGCGCAACGGGTTCAACGACCGCAGGCCGAACAGGCTGCCTGCGGATTCGGCAATCTGCGTGAGCGGTGCCATCCGCTTGGCGAGGTCGCTGATGGTGTCGATGAACGAGGCGATGTCGGTGGGCAGGTTGGCGAACACGGGCGAACTCAGCGTCTCGGCCAAACGGGCGATACCGGGGATGACTTTCTCCACGGGTCCGCTGAGCGAGGTGATGACGGTGTCGGCGGTCTTGATGCTGCGGGTGATCTGCGGCATCATCGCCTGCACGGGTCCTTCCACCTCGTCGAGCAGGCGGTTGACGCGCACGGTTACCCCGTTGAGCGATTCCATCGTCTTGTTGAACGTTTCGACCCCTTCGAGGAAGTCGTTGACGCCACGCTTGAACTGATCGATGGTCTTGGTGATCGAGGCAAACGGATTTGCCGCCCCGAACAGGGACATCAGATCGGTGAGACCGGGTGTTGATGAGTCAGCCATTCGGCCACGGTACCCGATGCCATCACCTCGTCAGGCAGATGCCTGCCCGAGGGAATCGTGGGAGATCGACTCTGCGTATGCCTCGAGCGGTTCGCACGAGCACACGAGGTGGCGATCACCGTACGCGGCATCGATACGCGAGACCGGCGGGAAGTACTTGCTGGCGCGCAGGCTCGGCAGCGGGAACGCTCCGAGATCGCGTGGATAGGGACGGCTCCATTCGCCGAGCAGGTCCTCAGCGGTGTGCGGCGCATGGCGCAGCGGGTTGTCGTCCGCCGACCATTCTCCGCTCGCCACGCGGTCGATCTCAGCGCGGATGGCCAGCATGGCATCGCAGAAACGGTCGAGTTCGTGCAGCGTCTCGCTCTCGGTCGGTTCCACCATCAGCGTGCCCGTGACAGGGAAGCTCATCGTGGGGGCGTGGAAGCCGTAGTCCATCAGTCGTTTGGCGACGTCGTCCACGGTGACCCCGGTGGTCTTGGTGATCTCGCGCAGGTCGAGGATGCATTCGTGGCCCACGTAGCCGCGCTCGCCGCGGTAGAGCACGGGGAACGCCGCATCCAGTCGCTGGGCGATGTAGTTGGCGCTGAGGATCGCTGTCGCCGTGGCGTCGCGCAGGCCGGTGGCGCCCATCAGGCGGATGTACATCCATGAGATCGGCAGAATGCTCGCCGATCCGTATCGGGCGGCCGAGACCGGTCCGGATGCGTGTTCGCCCGACGCCAATGGATCCCCTGGCAGGAACGGCGCCAGATGCGAACGCACGGCTACGGGGCCGACCCCCGGCCCGCCGCCACCATGGGGGATGCAGAACGTCTTGTGCAGGTTGAGGTGGCTGACATCGGCACCGAAGCGACCGGGTTGCGCCAGTCCGACAAGCGCATTGAGGTTGGCGCCATCAACGTACACCTGGCCCCCAAGATCGTGCACCAGCGCGCAGATCTCACGGATCGCCTCCTCGAACACGCCGTGGGTCGACGGATAGGTGATCATGATTGCCGCCAACCGTTCGCCCGCTGTGTCGGCCTTGGCGCGCAGATCGCTGAGATCGACGTTGCCTCGATCGTCGCACGCGACAACGACCACCTGCATGCCGGCCATCACGGCGCTGGCGGCGTTGGTGCCGTGCGCACTGGAGGGAATGAGGCAGACCGTACGCAGTGCCTGGCCACGGCTGGCGTGATACGCGCGGATCGCGAGCAGGCCGGCGTATTCGCCCTGACTGCCTGCATTGGGTTGCAGACTGACGGCGTCGTATCCGGTGATGGCCACCAGCATCGCCTCGAGTTGATCGATCATCGTGCGATAGCCGACGGTGTCTGCTGGGTCGGCAAAGGGGTGGACATCGGCGAACTCGGGCCACGTGATCGGAATCATCTCAGCCGTGGCGTTGAGTTTCATGGTGCACGAACCGAGCGGAATCATGGTTCGGTCCAGCGCCAGGTCCTTGTCGGCCATGCGCCGCAGGAACCGCAGCATCTCGTGCTCGCTGTGGTATCGGTGGAACACGGCTTGGGGAAGGATCTCGTCGGTGCGAAGGTTCGCTGCCGGGATCCCATCGGCTGCGTCGTGATGTTGCTCCACCTCGGCCGTCACTCCTAGCGCAGCCCATACGGCGGTGACCGTGTTCGGTGTGGTGGTCTCGTCGAAGCTGAAACCAACGGTGTGCGCGTCGATGTGACGTAACGCGATGCCCGCCCGGCTCGCCTGGTCGAGGGTCGCAGCGGCCGAGGTCACTCGAACCTGCACGGTGTCGAACCAGGTGTCGTTCAACACCTCGATGTTGGCGGCGCGCAAACCGCCAACGGCGATAGACGTGAGTCGCTGGACCCGCTCGGCTATACGGCGCAGGCCCACAGGTCCGTGCCACGCGGCGTACAGGCCGGCGATGTTGGCCAGGAGCACCTGTGCGGTGCAGATGTTGGATGTCGCCTTCTCGCGGCGGATGTGCTGCTCGCGGGTCTGCAGTGCCAGCCGCAGTGCGGGGCGACCAGCGGTGTCGGTGCTGACACCCACCAGACGGCCAGGCAGGGCGCGGGCATGGTCGTGCTGGGTGGCGATGAAGGCGGCGTGGGGGCCGCCGTAGCCCATCGGCACGCCGAAGCGCTGAGAGGAGCCGATGGCGATGTCGACGCCGAGCTGGCCCGGAGGCGTCAGCAGGACGCACGCCAGCAGGTCGGTGGCCGCAGCGATCAGGCCGCCGCAGCCATGTACGGCATCGATGAGTGCACGGTGATCGTGCAGCGTCCCACGAGAGCCGGGCCAGGAAACGAGGGCGCCGAAGCACGTGGCGCTGTCGAACGCATCCGCCCCGCCGACGACGAGGTCGATGCCGATCGGCTGCGAGCGGGTGGTGAGCACGGCGATGGTCTGCGGGTGGGTGTCCTCATGTACGAAAAACGATCGGCCGGCATGCTTGGAGAGCCGACGGATCATCGTCATTGCCTCAGCCGCCGCTGTGGCCTCGTCGAGCAGCGACGCATTGGCCAGCGCCAGACCGGTGAGGTCGGCCACCATCGTCTGGAAGGTGAGCACTGCCTCCAGCCGGCCCTGGCTGATCTCGGGCTGGTACGGCGTGTACGAGGTGTACCACGCCGGGTTCTCGAGCACGTTGCGCAGGATCACCGGGGGAGTGGTGGTGCCGTAGTAGCCGGTCCCGATGAGGCTGGTGCGCAGCACATTCTGCGCAGCGATGCTGCGGAGCTCGGCCAAGGCCTCGGTGACGGTGATGCCGGGGGGCAGCGCGAGGGCGTCCTGCATGCGGATCGACGCCGGCACTGTGGCGTCGAGCAACTCGTCGACGGACTGCAGCCCGAGCAGGTCGAGCATGTGTCGGGTTTCGGACTCATCGGGCCCGATATGGCGACGGCTGAACTCATGCTGATCGAGCAGATCATCGAGCGTGGGACGAGCTTGCATGGTTGTCTCCAGACACAGAGGGGTCAATCGACCCCCGCTGTCACGGAACCTGAGAGCTTCGCCGGCGAACCGGTTTTCCCCTTCGGTGAGGTGCGCGCACCCACTTTCCAGCGTTGCCTGCCCACACGGTTCGGGGTGCCTGAGAGTTTCCGGGGTGGTTGCTCCTTCGGCGTCCAGCCGGCTGGTTGCCGGTCAGAACTCTCCCGCATGGTCGTAGCGGCGTCACCGACGCTAGCCGAGAACGTGGCCGGTCGAGCTCATGGCGCGTCGATGCTCCCGACTGTGGGTCCTTCGACCCTAGAAATCACTGCGCGGCGAGCGCATCGTTCTTGTATGACCATGGCGCCCGACCCACACATCTACGAGCTCTCTGCCAACGAGTGCTGGGAACTGTTGCGAAGCCAGGTCGTGGGTCGACTCGGCATCGCGATCATGAATCGGCCCGACATTTTCCCGATCAACTATGTGGTCGACCACGGGTCCATCGTGTTCCGAACCGACGAGGGCACCAAGATGGCCGCAGCGCTGCTCGGCACGGCTGTTGCATTTGAAACAGATCATTTCGACGCCGAGCAAGGCATCGCGTGGAGCGTGGTGGCCAAGGGCACGGCGACGGAGATCGATGGCATGCAGGAGCTGTTCGAGGCCGCAGAGCTGCCCCTGTTCCCGTGGCAGATGGCGCCCCGCCACCGGTTCGTGCGCATCTCGCCCGACGACCTCACTGGCCGACGCTTCCACGTGAACCCCGCTGCCGTTGCTGGGACAACCAGGGACGTAGGTCCCTAGCGTTCGTTCTGTTGGGCGACGATGCTTTGACCATGACCTTCAGACATGTCACTGTTCCTGTTGACTTCTCGCTGCCGTCACTGTCCGCGATCGGTGTCGGCCAGATTCTTGCCCAGCGATCCGGTGCCGATCTGCAGCTCCTCAGCATCGCCGCCACACATGGCGCAGCAGAGGCCGAGGCGGAGCTACAGCGACTCAGCCATGAGGCGGGCCCCGGCACGAACTGGCGCATCATCACCACCGACGAGGACCCAGAGCAGCCGTTGGTACTGACCATTCTCGAGAGTGGTGACGACACGCTGTGGTGCCTGGGGTCGCACGGCCGAACCGCCTTTGGTGAGCTGTTGTTCGGCAGTATCAGCGCCGATGTCGTGCGCGAGACCGAGACTCGCATCGTGCTGGTCGGCCCGCAAGCCGCCCCTCGCCCCGATGCCGACGTGATGCTGGTTCCGATGGACGACACCGAGAACAGTGGGCGCATTCTCGCCACTGCCGTCGAGGTGGCCGACATGCTCAAGATGCGCCTGCGGCTGGTTCAGGTCGGCGATCACGGGCTTCCATCGGACAGTGCAGAGAGCTCGTACATCCGCCATGAGGCAGCAAAGCTGCCTGCTCCGCACAACCTTGATTACGACGTGCTGCATGGCAATGTCGAGTCCGCCATCAACGACTATGTGGCACAGACCGCCGAGGTGGGCATGATCGCCATGGCCACCCGCGGCGTCCCCGCCGGAGCGCGACTGACGATCGGTAGCACGGCGCTGCACGTGTTGCGCCATGCCATCGTTCCGGTACTCATGTTGCACCCTGCAGCTTCGGCGTAGCCTGCCTGTCGCACAGCGGGAACTCAGCGAGCGTTGCGCTCGTCTTCGTAGTTGGCGATGGCGGTGAGCTGTGCCCCCAGGGTGGCGTCGACCCACCGTGAGCCTGCACCGCAGACCAGGTCGTAACTGGCCTGCACCGGCGCGAGCTGGCCGGTGAAGTGGGGCATCACCTGCTCGGCGAACAGTTCGTAGCTGCGCTTGGTGGCGCCGAAGTCGGCCAGGTCGGCGCCCAGGAACAGATAGGCGCCGAACCCGCCGGTCTTGTCCTGAATGCGCTGGATCTGTTCGATCGCCATCTCTGGCGTGCCGATGACCATGCGCCCCGACTCGTTTGCAAAATCAACGAACTCGTCGTAGTCGCTGGGTGGTGGCGCTGCGCTGGGGTCGCCCATTGGGATGATGTGCGACAGGTACTCGAACACCCATTGCAGGCCGTATCGGCAATTGGCCTTGGCCTGCTCGACCGTCTCGGCGATGTGCATGGGACCCATCAGACGCCACTTCTCGCGCGGTGCAGCATGGCCGTGACGCTGGGCTTGCTCCTGCCAGACCTGATAGTTGTAGTCGAGCACCTGGAACGCAGCGGGTTCGGTGGCGGCGACGGACAGCAGCCCCGTGCCATAACGCCCTGCCAGCTTCGAGCCAGACGGCGAGATCGACGACGCAACGGCGATGTCGAAGTTGCTGTACGGCTTCATCTGCAGCACGGCATCCTGACAGGTGAACCAATCGGTCTTCTCGGTCACGGTCTCGCCGCGGAAGAGGCGCATCATCACGTCGAACGATTGCTCCATGCGCGGCCGCTGGTCCATGGGATCAATGCCCATCATGGCTGCGTCGCTGGTGAGCTGACCCGGCCCGGCCCCGAACATCATCCGGCCGCGGGTGAGGTGATCGAGCATCACGATGCGATCGGCGAGGATGAACGGGTGATGGTACGGCAGTGAGTTCACCCCGGTACCCAGCTTGATGTGCGTGGTGCGCTGCGCTGCCGCAGCGATGAACACCTCGGGGCTGGCGATCAGCTCGGAGCCGGCCGAGTGGTGTTCGCCGATCCATGCCTCGTGGTAGCCGAGCTTGTCGAGGTGCTCGATCAACTCGAGGTCGCGGTGCAGGGCGAGCGTCGGGTTGACCCCCGTTCGGTGCATGGGCGGAAGGAAGATGCCGAAGCGGAGCGGTTCCATGTGCTGTGTGTAGCACATGCGGCGATGGCGGGGTAGAGCGGAACGGGCCTCAGCCCGTGACGTAGCCCGTGACTCAGCGCAGTGCGTACACGTCGTAGGTGACGTTGCCCTCTCCCACGCTGCCGTGGGCCACAGCCTGGATGCTGTTCAGCCATGCATATCGCTCGTCGCCCGTCTCGAACAACGGCGCGGTGCGGATGTTGGCAGCACCATCGATGCCGATGCCCTTGTACTGCATGAGGATGACTGCACCGTCGTCGGTCTCGAGCAGGACCCGCACGTCGAGTTGTAGGACACCGTCGGGTCGCACTGTCGCCCAGTCGCCGCCGGGCCCCTTCACGATGCCCTTCATCTTCGGTCCTTCGAAGGTGCCGTCGGATGCATCGATGACGACACGCGTGCCCGACGGCCCGTTGGCGATGATGCCCGCCATGTTGGTGTTGGCGGTGAGCGAAAACAAGAACTCCACGGGAAGCGAAACGACATGGTGCATGGTCAATACTTGCAGTTAGAGCGAGGCCCAGTCGAGGATGACCTTGCCCGATTGCCCTGAACCCATCGTGCGGAATGCCTCGAGGTAGTCGCCAACGCCGAAGTGATGGGTGATCACCGGCGCCAGGGACAGCCCGCTCTGCAAGAGCGCCGACATCTTGTACCAGGTCTCGAACATCTCGCGTCCGTAAATGCCTTTCATCGTGAGGCCCTTGAAGATCACCTGCGTCCAGTCGATGGCGGTCTCGCCGGGGGCGATACCCAACAACGCCACGCTGCCGCCATGATGCATCGTGCGGAGCAGCTCGCGCAGTGCCACGGGAGCGCCCGACATCTCTAGGCCGACATCAAAGCCTTCCTGCATGCCGAGGTCGTGCATGACAGCGTCGATGTTCTCACGCGCCACGTTGACGGTGCGGGTGGCGCCCATCTGCCGGGCCAGATCGAGGCGATAGTCGTTGATGTCGGTGATCACCACGTGGCGAGCGCCGACGAAGCGCGCTACCGCCACGGCCATCACGCCGATCGGCCCAGCTCCGGCGATGAGCACGTCCTCGCCGACGATGTTGAAGGCCAACGCCGTGTGCACTGCATTGCCGAATGGGTCGAGCACCGAGGCGACATCGTCGCTGATCGAGTCGGGCAACTTGAACGCATTGCCGGCTGGCAGGCTGAGGTACTCGGCAAAGCAGCCCTGACGGTTGACACCAACGCCGACGGTGTTCCGACACAGGTGGCGGCGGCCGGCGCGGCAGTTGCGGCAGTGACCGCAGGTGATGTGGCCCTCGCCGGACACGCGGTCGCCAACGCTGAAGCCGCGCACCTCGCTGCCCATCTCCACGATGGTCCCGCAGTACTCGTGTCCGACGGCCATCGGCACGGTGATCGTGCGTTGGGCCCACTCGTCCCAGTTGAAGATGTGCATGTCGGTGCCGCAGATGGCGGTCTTGAGGATCTTGATCAGCACATCGTTGGGGCCGATGGATGGCAACGGCAGGTCGCCCATCCAGATCCCTGGTTCTGCTCGTTCCTTGATGAGCGCTTTCATTGGGGGCCTCCGGTGCGGTCGATGTGGGGGGTGCGGTCGACGAGGGTGGAGCCTGCGATGCCGAGGTCATGCGCAACGGCGCCGAACGCTGCGATGGCCGTGTCCAGATCCTCGGTGGTCAGCGCAGCCGACATCTGCGTGCGGATGCGGGCCGTACCCATGGGCACCACCGGGAACGAGAAACCGATCACGTAGACGCCACGCGTCAGCAACAGATCGGCCATGCGCGTGGCCAGCGCTGCGTCGCCGAGCATGATCGGGATGATCGGGTGTTCGCCCGGGTTCAGGCGCAACCCCGCTGCAGTCAGCCCGGCACGGAAGTAGCGGGCGTTGTCGTGCAACCGGGTACGCAGCGTGGGGTCTTCGTCGAGCATGTCGAGCACGCGCAGGCTGACGGCAGCAACCATTGGCGGCACGCTGTTGGAGAACAGGTAGGGCCGGGCGCGCTGGCGCAGCCAGGCGACCACGCTGGCTCGCGCCGAGACAAAGCCGCCGCTCGCCCCGCCGAGCGCCTTTCCCAGCGTGCCGGTGATGATGTCGACGCGGCCCGCCACGCCGCAGTGCTCGGGTGTGCCCCGACCGGTGGCGCCCATGAAGCCCGTGGCATGGGAATCGTCGACCATCACCATCGCTCCGTAGCGGTCGGCGAGATCGCAGATGCCCGTCAGATGGGCCAGTGTGCCATCCATCGAGAAGACGCCGTCGGTCACGATCAGGCGGGTTCGTGCGCTGGCTGATTCGATCAGGCAGCGCTCGAGATGATCGAGGTCGTTGTTCTCGTAGCGGAACCGCTGGGCCTTGCACAGGCGAATGCCATCGATGATGCTCGCATGATTCAACGAATCCGAGATCACGGCATCGTGCTCGTCGAGCAGGGCTTCGAAGACGCCGCCGTTGGCATCGAAACAGGACGGGAACAAGATGGTGTCCTCGGTGCCGAGGAACTCACTGAGGCGCTGCTCGAGTTGGCGATGCGGGGTCTGGGTGCCGCAGATGAAACGAACCGACGCCATGCCGTAGCCGTAGCGATCGATGGCCGCATGCGCTGCCTCGCGAACCAACGGGTGGTTGGCCAGCCCGAGGTAGTTGTTGGCGCAGAGGTTGATCAGATCAGTGTCAGAGGTGGTCACATGGGCGCCCTGGGGGCCCTGCAGCACTCGTTCCTTCTTGAACAGCCCCTGGGCGTGCAGGTCTTCCAGCGATGCGTCGAGCCGTTCGATGAAGTCTCTGTCCATACCAGCCTCATTTCCGTAACGACTGTGCTGATTATAGCCCACCTCGTGCAACCGGTGCGCCCTAGTCGATGGTGCCGTAGGCCCCCTGCGTGCCCGTTGTAGAAGCCCGGCTCACCTCGGCCAGCGCAGCGTCGAGGTCGGCCAGGAACTCTGGGATCTTGCCGTCGTGCACGGCGTTGACCGTGCAGTGCAGCGACGGCGGGGGACCCTGGCGATCGACGTACCAGCCGCGCCTCCACAGCGCGTCTGCCACGGCGAAGACGTCGAGCGCGTTGGGATCGCTGGCTCCGAAGGCGACCAGCGTTGTGTCGGGTTCGGCGCGCAGTTGCAGGACCGGGCGTGCCCGAATTCCAGCCACGAGTTCCTCGGCAGCGCGTCGGGCCGCTGCGGTGACCCTCATGTAGCCGTCGTCGCCGAGAAAGTTCATCACGGCCCATGCAGCTGCCATCGATCCGCCGCCCTTGGTGCCCATGATCCCCGACGAGCCGTACAGACCGCCGAGCCAATTGTCGGTGAGATAGGTCTGATAGCTGCGCAGCTTCTTGTTGCGGTAGGCAATGACCGACGCACCCTTGGCGGTGTATCCGTACTTATGCAGGTCGACGGAGATGCTGGTGACACCGGGGACCGAGAAGTTCCACGGTGGGATGGCGTGGCCCAACCGTTCGAGGTAGGTCAGTGTGACGCCACCCATGCAGCCGTCGACATGGCAGTTGATGTCGCGGTCGGCGGCGATGGCGGCGATGGCCGGAATCGGGTCGATGACCCCTTGGGGGTACTGCGGTGCTGAGGCCACGATGAGCACTGTGTCGTTGTCGACGGCGGCGGCCATGGCAGTTGGGTCGGCACGCCAGTCGTCGCCAACGGCCACGCGACGGCTTTCGAGCCCGAAGTAGTAGCAGGCCTTCTCGAACGCTGCGTGGGCGCTGGTGGGCAGCACCACGTTGGGCGAGGAGATCCCGCGTTCTTTGCGCCCTCGCTCGCGCGAACCCTTGACAGCCAGCAGGATGCTCTCGGTGCCGCCCGAGGTCATGAACCCCGCTGCATCCGGTCCGCCCTGCAGCCAGTCGGTGACGACGTTCACGACTTCTGCTTGGATGGTGCGCAGGCTGGGGAACGCATCGGTGTTCAGCGCGTTCTCCGTGCTGAAGGCGCGGTATGCCTCCTCGGCGACGGCCAGGATTTCGTCGCCGGCGTTGTAGGTCAGGGTGAAGGCGCGCCCGTCGCGCCAGCGAACGTCGTTCGCTTTGAGTTCGCCGAGGGCGGCGAAGATCTCATCGTGGGTAAGGCCGGTTGCGCGAAGTGCCATGTGCCGACACTACGCACTGCCAGAACGGCCGGGATAGCCTGCAGACCCATGAGTGACCTCACCAAACCCGAAGTGACCATCCCCGCCGGCGACGCGCCCACCGACTTGTTGATCGAAGACCTCATCGTGGGTGACGGCCACGAGGCCGTGTCCGGCATGGCCGTTGACGTGCACTACGTGGGTGTTTCCTGGAGCACCGGCAAGCAGTTCGATGCCAGCTGGGACCGTCGCGACACGTTCCAGTTCCGCCTCGGTGCGGGTCAGGTCATCAGCGGCTGGGACAAGGGCGTTGCCGGGATGAAGCTCGGCGGCCGCCGCCGTCTCACCATCCCACCGCACATGGGCTACGGCGCCCAGGGCGCCGGTGGCGTGATCAAGGCCAACGAAACGCTGGTGTTCGTGGTCGACCTGCTCGGCGCCCGCTGACCCACCAAGTTGGTCCGAAGCATCCGTTCTGGCAGTAGATGTGAGCCCTGCAGGGCTCACATCTACTGCCGGGACCGACGGCTCTACTCCATCGGCTGAATCTTGGACAGGTCGACGCGGTCGAACTGGACGACGATCAAACGGTCGACGCCCAGCCGCTCGTGGAGCTGCCGCTCGGGCGAGGTGGAATCCATCAGCTCGTCGCTCCAGATTTCCCACGTGGTCACCTGCAATGGTGACATCGCAGGCGGTCGCGCAGCGCGAGCTGCCTCGATAATCTCCTCGATCCGGGGATGGTTCCAACGGATGTTGATGCCGTCGGCCTCGGTTGCCGCGATGGTGGCCAGCGCAACGCTGTTGACGCCAACGTAGATCGGGGGAGCGGTGAGCGGCACGGGAAAGCCTGTGACTCCCGCGACGGTGCCATCGCCCCACATGTCGCGCGACATGGCGAAGAACTCGCGCACGCGTTGATGGCGAGCTGCGAGATCGGGGCTCAGTTCGATGCCGACGGCGGCATGTTCGGCCCCGTACTGCGATGTCGGTGAGGCACCCGCTCCGATGCCAAGCCAGAAGCGACCGTCGGAAATCAGCTGAGCGCTGGCCGCTGCTGCGGCCAGAACGCCGACGGGACGGTTCCACACATTGGCCACCAGCGTGCCGATACCAATGGTGGTGGTCGAGGCCGCCAGCGCCCCGACCGTCGTGAAGCACTCGAGCATGCGGTCGCCCCGCATCACCTGACCGGCCAGGTGGTCGAGCACCCACGCCACGCCATAACCGCTTGCCTCTGCAGCCAGAACGGCGTCGCGGAGTTCAGGCCAGGGGGTTGTGGCCGAATTGAATTGAACGTCGAAGATCACGTGGTCGAGTGTGTCAGGTTGGGTTGTGCTGGCGCGAGTGGCGGTGGGTGACTCTGGTTACAGCGCGAGCGCTGCTCGCGCTGTCACGGCCAGTTCCGCGGCAAGATCTGCGGTACTGGCAAGGGCCGTGAGGTGGCCCATCTTGCGTCCTGGACGCGGCTCACGCTTGCCGTACAGGTGCAGGGTGGCCCCGGTCTGCAGTGCGCCGCACCAGTTGGGCTGGGCGGACGGATCGGTCGGCCACAGGTCGCCGAGCACGTTGGCCATTGCTCCAGGTGACAATGCGGAGCCATCGCCCAACGGGAGGTCGCAGACCGCTCTGATCGCCTGGGCGAACTGCGAGGTTCGCGCCGCTTCAATGGTGACGTGACCCGAGTTGTGTGGTCGCGGAGCCAGTTCGTTCACGATCACACGCGCCGGGGTCTGACTGACGACGAACATCTCCACGGTCAACAGGCCGACGGCATCGATGCGGTGCGAGATCTCCAGAGCCGTGCGCACGGCGACCTCGCCGACATCGTCTGCGATTCGGGCCGGCCAGATGGTGATGTCGAGGATGCTGTTGCAGTGCTGGTTCTCGAACGGTGCAAAAGCGCTCTGCTCGCCGCTGGGGGAGCGGGCGACGATGACCGAGATCTCCATGGAAAAGTCCACGAGCGTCTCGAGAACGCATCGCGGCCGGCCCATCTGCTGCCACGCCTCGCGAGCCTGATCGATGTTCGCTACGCGTGCCTGTCCCTTGCCGTCGTAGCCGAGCGTGGCGGTCTTGAGAATGGCAGGGAACGCAAGATCGGAACCCGCACGGATGAGATCGTCGTCGGTTTCGATCGGCGCCCATGGCGCAGTCTCGACGCCGACGCTGTTCAGGAAGCGCTTTTCGAGCACACGATCGCGGGCGATCTCCAGTACGTGGCGGCCCGGCCGAACTGGCACGCTCGACTCCAGCGCCGCCAGTGCGTCACTGGGGACGTTCTCGAACTCGAGGGTGACCACGTCGGCCAGATCCGCCAACCGGGCGAGCCCAGCAGGGTCGCCGTATGCGGTCGCGATGACCTCGTCGGCCACCGCAGCTGCAG
>CAFBLP010000024.1_pt1 | contig 35545 bp, 36 predicted proteins | sample 7268181 | NCBI WGS metagenome assembly CAFBLP01 (sample SAMEA6814034, study PRJEB35770) | freshwater metagenome | biome: Freshwater; feature: Freshwater reservoir; material: water | place: Czech Republic | collected 2017-05-23 | depth 30m m | reverse complement strand
CTCGAGGGCATGTTCGAGACCAGCGACGAATGGATCGTCGAGCGCACGGGCATCCGTGAGCGCCACATCGGCGGCACCACCGCAGGCCTATCCATCGAGGCCGGGAGCCGGGCCATCGAAATGGCCGGCATCGACCCCGGCGAGATCGACGCACTCATCCTGGCCACCACGACGCCCGACCGCGCTGTGCCGGCCACCTCGGCCACCGTGCAGCACGAACTCGGCCTGCGCTGCGGGGCATTCGACGTGAACGCTGCGTGCTCGGGCTTCATGTACGCCCTCGTCAATGCGCACGGGCTCATCGCGATGGGCGCCAACAAGGTGCTCGTCATCGGCACCGACACGCTGGCCCGCATCACCGATTGGACCGACCGCAACACTGCCATCCTCTTCGCCGACGGCTCCGGCGCTGTCGTGCTCGAGCATGTGCCGGGCCCAGGCCAACTGCTGGGCTGGGACCTCGACGCCGACGGCAGCGCCGAACGATTCCTCTATGCCGAACTCGGCGGCAACCTGACGATGGAGGGCAAGGAAGTCTTCCGCCGCGCCGTGCGCATCATGGTCGACTCCGCCACGAAGTCGATGGCTCATGCCGGCGTCACCGCCGACGACATCTCCTTGGTGGTGCCTCATCAGGCCAACATCCGCATCATCGAAGCCGCCTGCAGTCGCCTCGGTATCCCGATGGAGCGCGCCGCCACCGTGTTGCACTTCACCGGCAACACGTCCTCGGCATCCATCCCGCTCGCCCTCAACAATGCGCTCGACGCCGGCCGCGTTGCTCCCGGCGATCACGTGCTGATGGTCGGGTTCGGTGCCGGCATGACGGCGGCCAGCGCCGTTCTGCGCTGGGGTGGCGACGCTCGATGACCCGCACCGTGCTGATCACCGGCGCCTCGAAAGGGATCGGCCTGGCCTGCGCACAGCGCTTTGCGGCGCTCGGCGACAACGTGGTGGTCACCTACAACACCACTCCCCCGCCCGACGGTTTCGCCAGTATCCGGTGCGATGTCACCTCCGTTGCCGATGTCGACGCCGCCTTCGCGTTCGCCGAGGAGCGCTTCGGCCCGGTGCAGGTGCTGGTCTCGAACGCCGGGCTCACCAACGACGGCCTCCTGTTGCGCATGAACGAGCAGGCCTTCACCAGCGTCATCGACGCCAACCTCACCGCCGCCTACCGCGTGGCCAAGCGCGCCACGCAGGGCATGCTGCGCGCCCGTGCCGGGCGGATGATCTTCATGTCGTCGGTCGTGGGCCTGCTCGGGTCGGCAGGGCAGGCCAACTACGCAGCGAGCAAGGCGGGCCTCGTTGGCCTGGCCCGATCACTCGCCCGCGAACTCGGTTCGCGCAGCATCACCGTCAACGTGGTCGCACCCGGCCCCGTGGCCACCGATATGACAGCGGCCCTCGGCGAGAAGCGTCTCGCCGAGCTCACCGACGCCGTCCCACTCGGGCGCATGGCCACGCCACAGGAAATCGCCGGGGCCGTGGTCTTTCTCGCCTCCGACGACGCCGCCTACATCACCGGGGCCGTCATCCCCGTCGATGGTGGATTGGGCATGGGCCATTAGGTTCCGTCCGACACAGCAATGCATCTCAACAACACCAAATAACAGCAATGGAGAACACAGTGGATCAGGAAAAGTTCGATCGCTTCAAGAAGTGCGCCGTCGACGTGCTATCGGTCTCGGCCGATCAGGTCGTGCCCGAGGCAAAGTTCGCCGATGATCTCGATGCCGACAGCCTCGATCTGGTCGAGCTCGTCATGGCGCTCGAGGAAGAGTTCGGCGTCGAAGTTCCCGAAGAGGAGCTCGACGGCATCGAGACCGTCGGTCAGGCATACGACCTGGTTGTCGGCAAGCTCTGATGGAAGGGCGTGGACGGCGCGTCGCCATCACCGGCTACGGAGTGGTCGCGCCGTGTGGAATGGGTAAAGCTGCGTTCTGGCAGGGCCTCCTCGGCCCTGCCACGACCGGCACCAAATCAATCACGTTTGCCGACTGGGATCCCTCGCCCTACTACGCAAGCCCCAAGGAATCGCGCCGGGCCGATGCTGTCGAACAGTTCGCGGTCGCCTCGGCGGCCGAAGCGTTCGAACACGCCGGACGGCCCGATGTCGACCCGCGTCGTTTCGGCGTGGTCTATGGCACGGGGATCGGCGGCCTGCGCACGCTCGAAGAACAGGTCGAGCTCCGTCTCAACAAGGGCGAGCGCCGGGTTTCGCCCTTCCTCGTGCCGATGATGATGGGCAACGCCTCTGGTGCGGCCATCTCCATGCGCTATGGACTCCAGGGCCCGAACGAGACCATCTGCACCGCATGCGCGGCGGCAACCCATGCCATTGGCTACGCCGCCCGACTCATCGCCTGGGGCCGCTGCGACGCCATGGTCACGGGCGGGTCCGAGGCAGCGGCAACGCTCACCTCGGTCGCCGGGTTCAGCAACATGACCGCACTGTCATCGTCGGGGGCCAGCAAGCCCTTCGACACCACCCGCGACGGGTTCGTGATGGGCGAAGGCTCGGCCACGTTCATCCTCGAGGCCTGGGAGGTCGCCGAGGCCCGTGGTGCCACCATCTACGGCGAGATCCTCGGCGCAGCCAGCACCGCCGACGCTCACCACATCACCGCCCCCGCCCCGGGCGGAACCGGCGCCATCCACTGCATGAGCCTGGCCCTCGACGACGCCGGCCTCGCACCCGGAGACATCCGCCAGATCAACGCACATGGCACCTCGACCCCGCTCAACGACGCTGCCGAGGCCGAGGCCGTGAGCGCAGTCTTCGGGCCGCAGAGCCCGCCGATGACCAGCATCAAGGGTGTCACGGGCCATCCCCTCGGCGCCGCCGGAGCGCTCGAGGCCGCTGCGGTGCTGTTGTCGATGGAGCACGGGCTGATTCCCCCCACTGCGGGCACCACACAGTTGTCCGACGAGATGCGGATCGACATCGTGATGGGCCAACCCCGTCCGTGGACCCCTGGACCAACCATCTCGAACAACTTCGGTTTCGGCGGGCACAACGGCTCTGTCATCATCGGCCCCGGCCGCTGACGCCACGCACGCCCTTCGTGAGGGCTGAGCGCACGTCTACGGTGCGCTCAGCATTCATGGCAGCGGCATGTCAACCCAGATCGGCGAGCACACGGCGACAATGCGACATCATCGTCGTTCCTCCGTGGCCTCCGTCGTCGACGACGATCAGCTCGCTTCCCGGCCACGCCTGGTGGATACGCCACGGCGCGTCGAGCGGGCTACTGACATCGAGGCGACCATGGATGAGCCACCCGGGAATACCTATTAACCGGTGGGCACCTCGAACGATCTCGTCGTCGCTGAGCCACGAGTCGTGGCGCCAACAGTGCGTCACCTGACGCGCGAAGGCAAGGCGAAACCTCGCATCCTCAAATCGAGGATTCGGCACGGCGCCAGGCGTCGTAGCCACGTGGGCATCCTCCCAGCGACACCACGCGACGGCCGCTGGCTCATGCACCGCAGGGTCAGGGTGCATGAGGAGTTCGTTGTAGGCATCGACCAGACGCATCCCGCGAAGCTCGATCGGGATGTAATCGCGGAACTCGTGCCATTCGGCGGGGAAGAACCGTCCCGCATGCACCGTCAGCCAATCGATGTCCGCTGACGTGCCCGTACTCACAGCCGCAACAACGACCGCTGTCACCCGATCAGGGTGCCGCTCGGCGTAGGCGAGACCGAGCACAGACCCCCACGAGAGTCCGAAGACGATCCACTTGTCGATACTGAGGTGAGCACGAAGTTGTTCGATGTCGGCAACGTGATGGTTCATGTCGATTGCCGCCCAGTTCACGCCGTCGTCGCCTGCGTAGGGCGTGCTCCTGCCAGCCGCACGCTGATCGAGCAGGACAGCACGATGGCGCTCGAGATCGAATGGAGTTCGCGCCCCAAGCACGCAGCCCGAACCCGGGCCACCGTGGAGATAGATCACCGGGACCCCGTCGGGTCGGCCGAGTTGTTCGTAGTACAGCACGTGGCCATCATCCACGTCGAGCATCCCCGCGTCGAACGGTTCGGGAACCCCCGCTGCGTGCACGCTCACGCGACGCGCCGCCGTTACGCGTTGACGAGCACGAACATCAGCTCGCACTCGCACGCGGTCTCGCCGTTGAGCAACGCCTTGCCGGTCCCCTTGCCTGCACGGGCTGACATACGACCCAACTGCACGGACAACTCGAGCGTGTCGCCCGGCAGTACCTGACGGCGAAAGCGTGCTGCGTCGAGCCCGCCAAACAACGGCAGCTTCCCGGCGAAGCGAGGGTCGGTCAGCACGGCGATCGCGCCCACCTGGGCTATGGCCTCGCACATCAACACGCCCGGCAGCGTGGGCCGGCCGGGAAAGTGGCCGGCAAAGAACCATTCGTCCCCGGTGAGCCGCCACAGGCCTGTGGCGCTGACGCCCGGTTGCAGGGCGGTGATCTCGTCGACGAACAGGAACGGTGGTCGATGGGCGAGGACGTCGGCTGGCAGCGGGAACGCGCTCATGCTGCCAACGCCTCGAGCAGCTTCACAGGTGTGTCCTTCGGGCTGATCTTGTACCAAGCATGCAGAACCACGCCCTGACCATCGATCAGGAATGCCGATCGTTCGATGCCCAGATAGGTGCGACCGTACAGCTGCTTTTGCTTCCAAACCCCGTACGCCTCGGCCAGGAGATGTTCGGTATCGGCCAGCAGCGGATACGGCAGCGAGTTCTTGTCGGCGAACTTCTTCTGCGATGCCGGCTTGTCAGGGCTGACACCGACGACCTGTGTGTCGCCGATCTGGCCGCTGACGTCGCGCAGCGCGCACGCCTGCTGTGTGCAACCGGGCGTCGACGCCCTGGGGTAGAAAAAGATCAACGTCGGGTGACCGCGCAAGCTGGCCCAGTCAAACGCTGCGCCGTCCTGGTCGAGCACATCGGCGTGAGGGGCAATATCACCAGGAGTGAGCACGTCACGTGACTCTAGCGCGCCTCCGCGGACGGGCTGATACCCCTGTCAATGTTCGCGTTGGCTCAACACTGACCGCAATCGGTGGTGGCGCTACGCATAGTGGTGGGTGTTTCTGAGATCTTTTCCTTGCGCTTCTCTTGCCACTCTGACGCATCCGTGTTAGAAATGTGCCCATTGGCAAGGAGCGATGCTCCGCTACCTGGTGAGGAGGCAAGAGTCATGCGTGGAATCGTCGTTCGCCCCATCTGAAAAATCTCACTCTTGGTGCTTTCTTTGTCACCCAGAGAAAGATCACGCAGCGTGGCTTTCCCGTATGATCGGGCTCACCAAGCCGCGTGAAGTCCCACCATGTTGATTCCAGCAAGCTGATCACTCAGCGTGGAGTCGTTGTTCTTCCCCTGCAAAGGCCGCTTGTCGCCACGCCGTACGCAGCGTGTCATCGACAGCGATTCGTTACGGGTTATGAGTTACGGGTTATGAGTTACGGGTTATGAGTTTCGCGTTTCTCGCTTGAGACCATGGCCGAAGAAACCACCACGCGGACGAGCATGGGCGTGGTAATGATCCGGGATGTTGCGCATGTTGTCGTCCACGTAATGGACGAAGTCGAAGTGCGTCGCCACCACCAGTTCGAGTTGCAGGTGTAGGTAGTCCTTCACCTCCTGCGACGGCAACGCATCGTGCTCGCGCCAGACCACCATCGGCACGCAACAGATCTCGCACTCTGCAATCCAGCACACGTCGTCCTCGTAGAACCAAGGTGTGATCCGGGCCGCCTCGCAGAGGTCGCAGTCGTTGTGCGTCATGGGTCTTCTTCTAGTACCAATCACGCTCCACAGCGCGGATGCCAGACGCGCAGAAGGGGCCCCGAGGGGCCCCTTCTCCTCCGTCTACGGTCGTGAACTCAGAGCGTGCTGATGTCCACGTCTGGGGGCAGGATGACCTGATCGATCACGTGGATGACGCCATTGCTGGCCATCACATCTGCTGCGGTGACAGTGGCCTTGTTGACCATGACCTTGCCATCGGCAACGGTGAGGGTGATGTTGGAACCCTCGACCGAGGCAACGTCGCCCGACTTCACGTCGGCAGCGAGGACCTTGCCCGACACCACGTGGTAGGTCAGGATCTTCACGAGGAGGTCCTTGTTGGCTGGCAACAGCAGCTTGTCGACGAGCCCGGCGGGCAGGGCAGCAAAGGCATCATCAGTCGGTGCGAACACCGTGAATGGGCCAGCACTCTGGAGGGTCTCGACGAGCCCGGCGGCAGCAACAGCGGCGACCAGGGTCTTGAACGAACCAGCGGCGGACGCGACGGCAACGATGTCCTGAGCCATCGCCGTGGTGCCTTCGGTCATGGCCTCGGTGGTCGGGGTCATTGCTTCGGTGGACTCGGGCATTGCTTCGGTTGCCGGTGTGGCCGTCTTGCTGTCGCTGCCGCAGGCAGCAAGCAGCAGCGACACCGCCACAGCGGAAACGACGAGGAATTTCTTGTTCACGTGAACTCCTTGGGGGTGAGGACGCAACAACTGCGCCATACCTTCTCTACGGAGCCCGGCCGGAACCGGATGAATCTTTTAGTAGGAAATCGCCGCGCGCACTTCGGAGACGTACTCGCCCACCGCTTCGGGGCCGCCGTCCATGAGCCGTCGCACCACGCTGGCGCCCTGGATGACGCCGTCGGCGACAACACACGCCTGCCGTGCCTGCTCGGCGTTGGACACGCCGACACCCACCAGCACGGGCACATCGGTGATGGCCTTCAGACGCCGGGCGAGGGCCGTTGCCGACTCGGCCAGCGAAGCCCGCTCACCGGTGACGCCGAGCAGGCCAACGGAGTACACGAATCCTCTGGCCCGCGCAGCGATGCGCGGCAGGCGGTCGTCTGGCGCTGTCGGCGCAGCGAGCATGACGGTCTCGATGCCGGCAGCGTCAGCCGCTGTGCACCAGAGGCCTGACTCCTCGAGCGGCAGGTCAGGCACGATGGCTGCGGAGATGCCGGCGCTGAGGAGTTGATAGGCGAAGCGTTCGTGGCCCGCATGATGGACCGTGTTGTAGTAACACATCACCGCCAGCGGGATACCAACCTCGAGCTCGCGGGCTTCCTCGAAGATGCTCACCGGCGTTACCCCGGCATCGAGCGCACGCTGCGATGCCTCTTGAATGATCGGGCCGTCCATCACCGGATCGGAAAAGGGGATCCCGATCTCGATGGCGTCGGCGCCGGCATCGGCGGCCGCGCGAATGGCCTGTTGCCAGCCGGTGAGACCGCCGGTGATGTACGGCACCAACAGTTTGCGGCCGGCATCGCGCTTGGCCCTGAACTCTGTTTCCATCCGTCCGAAACTCATCCGCCCAGGATCTCCATCATCTGGGCGACATCTTTGTCGCCGCGGCCGGAAAGGTTCATCAGCACGACCTTGCCCTGCATGGTGGGCGCCTCGCGTGAGATCCATGCCATCGCATGGGCACACTCGAGCGCGGGAATAATGCCCTCAGAGCGGGCCATCAACTGGAAGGCGTCGATCACCTCGGCGTCGGTGACCGTGGGGTACTCGGCGCGCCCGATGGAGGCCAGATACGAATGCTCGGGGCCGACGCCGGGATAATCGAGTCCTGCCGAGATGGAGTGCGCTTCTTGCACCTGACCGTATTCGTCCTGCATGAGATAGCTGCGCATCCCGTGCACGACGCCGGGGACACCCCGGCCAACGGCAGCGCCGCCGGCGGGCTCGACGCCGATGAGTCGGGCCTCGGTATCGACAAAGCCGCTGAAGATGCCCATCGCGTTCGACCCGCCGCCCACGCAGGCCACGATGAAGTCGGGGTCGGCGCCTCCGAGCAGGTCGCGACACTGGGCCCGAGCCTCGTCACCGATGACGCGGTGGAACTCGCGAACCATCCACGGGTACGGATGCGGGCCCATCACCGAGCCAAGGCAGTAGTGGGTCTCGCCCACGGTTGCCACCCAGTCGCGCATGGCCTCGTTGACAGCATCTTTCAAGGTGCGGCTGCCGCTGTGCACCGCCTCGACCTCGGCGCCGAGCAGCTTCATCCGGAACACGTTGAGTGCCTGTCGTTCGACATCGACAGCGCCCATGTACACCTTGCACGACATGCCGAGCAGGGCCGCGGCGGTGGCACTGGCAACGCCGTGCTGGCCGGCACCGGTCTCGGCAACCAGGCGAGTCTTGCCCATGCGCTTGGCCAGCAATGCCTGACCGAGCACGTTGTTGATCTTGTGCGAGCCGGTGTGGTTGAGGTCCTCGCGCTTCAGGATCAAGCGGATGCCCAACGACCGTCCGAGATTGTGGCATTCGGTGATGATGCTCGGACGCCCGGCGTACTCCTGTAGCAGGTGATGCAGCTCAGCACGAAACACGGGATCGGCCCAGGCCTCCCGGAATGAAGCCTCGAGCTCCTGACACGCTGGGACCAGCGTCTCGGGCACAAAGCGACCACCAAATTCACCAAAGCGACCCTCTGCGGAGGGTTCGGCCATGATCGACACAATGCTTCCTTTCACGGGCTCTGCAGCAGAGCTATTCGTCATCCATCCAGTCGTAGGGCATCTGATCGGGCCCCACATACTGTTCCGGCGCAGCCTTACGGGCACGCTCAATGAACGCCTTCACTTTCAAGGCGTCCTTTTTGCCCGGCGATCGCTCCACACCGCTCGACACGTCGACACCCCACGGGCGCACGCGCTGCACCGCTGATGCCACGTTGTCGGGGGTGAGCCCGCCGGCCAGAATTACTCGCACACCATCGGGAATGTCGTCGACCAGCGACCAGTCGAACATCGCTCCCGAGCCCGGCGACGGAGCGTCGAGCAGCACCAGGTCGGTACCGAACTGATCCGCACGACGCGCATCGGTGGTGCCGGCGACGAGGCCCTTGATGACCCAACGAACCTGCGTCGCAACCTCGGCAACATCGGCGGGGGACTCATGCCCATGCATCTGCACGGCGCGCACGCCGGAACGGTTGACGATGTCGATGATGCGGCTGGGGTGCTCGTCGCGGAAGACCCCGACGGTGAGGATCTCCGGTGGAAGGCGCCGGGTGATGTCGTAGACCTGTTGAGCAGCGACCTGCCGGGGCGACGGCGCGAAGACGAAGCCCACTGCGTCAGCGCCCATGGCCACAGCAAACAGCGCATCGTCTTCGTTGGTGATTCCGCAGATCTTGACGAACATTCCGTCGTGAACCGTACAGCGCACCGGTGCGCTTTGCCTGTTTGTTCGCGAGGAGCTTGGCGTGCTCGTTGCTGGACGATGCCGAGCCGGGCCGCCCTACCGGGGATGACGAAGTTGGCCGAGTACAGCCGCCGGATCGGCAGCGGTCACGAGCGTTTCGCCGACGAGCACGGCGTCGTACCCCGCACGCTGCAGTTCGCTGGCATCGGCTGCACCGCGTACGCCGCTCTCGGCCACCTTCACGACATGGTCGGGGATCACACCGGCCATGCGCACGGCTCTGGCGTGATCGACCTGGAAGGTGACGAGGTCGCGCTGGTTCACACCCACGATCCGGGCGCCAGCGGCAAGTGCGGCGTCGAGTTCGCGCTCGTCATGGATCTCGACGAGCACCTCGATGCCGATCTCATCGGCAAGCGCGTGCATGTCGATCAGCTCGGACGGGCTGAGCGCAGCTGCGATGAGCAGCACACAGTCGGCGCCCATCAGACGGGCATCGCACACATCGCGCGGGTCGACGGTGAAGTCCTTACGGAGAACGGGCAGCGCCACGGCAGCACGTGCCGCCTGCAGGTCGTGGACCGACCCGCCGAAGAACTCCTCATCGGTCAGCACCGACAGCGCTGCGGCTCCGCCGGCGGCGTACACCAGCGCCAGCCCCGCAGGATCGAGATCGGCGTTCAGATCGCCCTTCGAGGGAGAGCGCCGCTTGATCTCGCTGATCACGCCCAGCTCACCGCGCTCGACGGCCTGCCGCAACGATCCGGCAAACGGGCGAACCGCCGGTTGCGCACACGCCTGTTCGACGAGGTGCGCAAGCCGACGCTGATCGGTGGCAGCCACGTCACGGTGACGGGCGAGGATGCGGTCGAGGTACGTGGCCATGTGATTCTGAACGCTATCTGCTCACTCGGTACCCGAGCCGCAGCACGCGACGGCGGCCCCGCCGTAGCCTGAACGGGTGACCCACGGTCCAAACCCCACCGTCAGCGTTGCTCACCCCATTATGCAGATGGGCTGGGAGCAGCTCACCTTCGTACACTGGGCCTACGACCCTGCCGCTGTGCAACGCCTCCTGCCACCCGGGCTCACTGTGCAGACCTTCGACGATCGGGCCTGGGTCAGCCTGGTTCCCTTCGTGATGCGTGTCCGCTTTCCCCTGGTCGGGGCGGTGCCGTGGTTGTCGGTGTTTCCCGAGACCAACGTGCGCACCTACGTCACCGCAGCCGATGGCACAGAGGGCATCTGGTTCTTCAGTCTCGATGCGTCTCGTCTGGCGGCGGTCCTGGCGGCGCGCGTCGGGTATCGACTGCCGTACATGTGGTCGAGCATGTCCGTACGGACCGAGGGCGACCACATCAACTACGACTGCGTGCGTCGCTGGCCAGGTCCACGCGGCGCACACAGCACCGTCGGCATTCGCATCGGCGCGGAAGTTGCGGCCCAACAACTCGACGAACGAGACCACTTCCTCTCGGCTCGGTGGCGGCTGTACAGCAGCATGTTCGGTTCTCTCTGGGGCGCGCGTGCGCTCCACGAGCCGTGGCCGCTGCACCGGGCCAGCTTGATCCGGTACGACGACGAGCTCGTGACAGCATCCGGTCTGCCCGAACCGACCGGCGACCCGATCGTGCAGTACTCCCCCGGCGTGAACGTACGGGTGAGCATGCCCTATCGAATTCGCCACGGGTCACCGCAGCGCAGCTAGAACCCCTTGCCGCCGATGGGCGTGGCGAACGTGAACTCTGGGCGACCACCCAAGAACGGCTTGATCGCCGGGCCGAGCGCCTTGAAGCTCTCCGAGCCCGAATGCGCGGCGAGCGCATCCTGATCTTCGTACATCTCATACATCCAGAGCACATCGGCATCGACGGCGTCCTCGTGCAGGATGTAGAAGCGGGTACCGGCCTCGGTCGTTGCGGTGTCGAGCGCCACCTGCATGGCAGCGGCGAGCTGGGCGCGCTGGCCGGGGGCGGCGGGGATCTTGGCGATGATGGTTACCTGTGACACGACTGACTCCAGTTGGATGTTCGTTGCTGATGCGACCCTGCGACCGTACACAGTCGATGCACCGCTGGCCACGACTGAGGTGCAACGATGGGCACATGAGCGTCGAGCAAACGATCATCGTGATCGAGGACGATCCCAACATCGCCGACCTGCTCGACACCTACCTGCGCGGCGCTGGGTTCCGAGCCCTGCAGGCAGCAACCGGCGAGCGGGGCCTCGAACTGATCGAGCAGCACGCACCCGCGCTGGCGATCCTCGACATTGGGCTCCCCGACATCGACGGCTTCGACGTGTGCCGGCGCATCCGAGCCAAGGGCGCCCTTCCCGTGCTCTTCCTCACCGCCCGCGATGGTGAGATCGATCGAGTGTTGGGCCTCGAGCTCGGCGCCGACGACTACGTCACCAAGCCGTTCTCGCCCCGCGAGATCGTTGCCCGCGTCAAGGCCATCCTGCGACGCGGCCAGCCCCCCGCGCCGGTCGGCGCCAGCGTGATCCACATCGGCGACGACTTTGCCATCGACCTGGCCCGCCGCGAGGTACGCGCCAAGGGGCAACCCGTCGCACTGGCCACACGCGAATTCGATCTGCTCGCCCATCTGGCCGCCAATCAGGGCATCGCGCTGTCGCGCCAACAGCTCCTCGACGGCGTCTGGGGAGCTGATTGGTACGGCGACGACCGCACCGTCGACGTGCACGTGCGCCAGCTGCGCAAGAAGCTGGGCGACGAACTGGCCCTCGCCACCGTGTGGGGCATCGGCTACCGCCTCGGCTAACACTTCCCTCACATGACCCGACCACACTGCGCCCCACTATGACTCGCCGGCTGACCATCGTGATCGTGTCCGTGGTGATGGCAACGCTGCTGGTCGCTGGGATCGGCACCATCGTGGTGGCCAACCTGCGGGCCCGCCAGACCAGCGAAGCCGAGCTGCGCGGACAGGCACAATCGGTAGCGGCGAACATCGACCAGATGCTCGAGAACGGGATCGCCACGGGCACGCCCCAAGCGGTGAAACGCCGCCTCCGGCTGTTCAACACCTTTCGCTCGGTCCTCGATCTCGCCGGGTTGTCCATCCTCACGTTGCAACCGAACGACACCCTGACCGGCGACACCCTGCCACCTGGGCTCGACATCAACGCGTTGCCCGTGGCGGAACTCCGGCAGTTGCACACGGTCTCGGGTAACCGTGGCAATCTCGTGTACGCCGCAGCCCCGGCACGGCTGCCGAACAACACCGTGGTGGTCGTGTTGTTGTCACGAACGGCGAATTCCGGCCTGTCGACCTCGCTGCGCACCTTTCTGCTCGCCGCGCTGGCCACCCTGGCACTCGGTGCCGGAGCCGCCATCCTGCTGGGCCGGCGGCTCACCCGACCCATCCGCGACGCCAGTGAGGCCACCCACCGCATCGCTCGCGGCGAGCTGTCCACCCGCCTGCCCGAGCCGTCGCCCCGCCACACCGACGAGCTGGCCGATCTGGCCCGCTCGGTCAACGCAATGGCTGGTGAACTCGAACGCTCCCATCTTCTGGAGCAACAGTTCCTGTTGTCGGTCTCGCACGACCTGCGAACTCCGCTCACCTCGATCCGTGGTTATGCCGAGGCGATCAGCGACGGCGCGGGAGACCCGCAGCGATCGGCGTTGGTGATCCAGAGCGAGGCGCGGCGCCTCGAACGCCTCGTGGCCGACCTGCTCGATCTGGCCAAACTCCGCGCCCAGGGCTTCTCCATGCACCTCGAACGTGTTGACCTGGCTGCGCTGGCGTCGGTGTCGATCGAGGGTTTCCAGATCGACGCGGCCGAGCGGAACCTGCGCATCGAGCACCTGGGCGGCGGGCAGCTGATCGTGTCGGCCGACCACGACCGCCTGGCGCAGATCGCCGCCAACCTGATGGAGAACGCGTTGAAGTACGCCGCCACAGCGGTCACCGTGACCACGGCGCAGGATGGCTCGTGGGCAGTGCTGGCCATCGACGACGACGGCCCGGGCATTTCCGGTGCCGACCTGGCGCATGTCTTCGACCGGCTGTACGTCGCCCGCCACGCACCCTCCCGCAAGGAGAACTCGAGCGGGCTCGGTCTGGCCATCGTGAAGGAACTCACCGAGGCAATGGGTGGCACAGTTGCTGCCACACAATCTGCAACTGGCGGCGCACGGTTCGTCGTGCGACTCCCGCTGCTGCAGACCTGACGAACGCCGGGTCAGAAACCCAGACGGGCGCTGATCTCGCCGAGCAGGGCGCTGATCGGCACACGCACCTGATCGGTGGTGTCGCGATCGCGGATGGTGACCGCGGCATCGTCGAGCGAATCGAAGTCGACCGTGACGCACAACGGCGTACCGACCTCGTCCTGACGGCGATAGCGCCTGCCGATGGACTGCGTGTCGTCGTACTCCACCATGTACTGCGCGCTGAGGGTCTGGAAGACCTGACGGGCGAGCGGCGTGAGGGTGTCCTTCTTCGACAGCGGCAGCACGGCAACCTTGTACGGCGCCAGGCGCGGGTGCAGGCGCAAGATGGTGCGCGCCTCGCCACCGACCTCGTCCTCGTCGTACGCGGCGAGCAGGAACGCTGCCATGGTTCGTGTTGCCCCTGCTGCGGGCTCGATGACAAAGGGAACGTACCGCTCGTTGGTGGCCTGATCGAAGTAATCGAGCTTCTGGCCGCTGTGCTGGGCATGCTGTTTGAGGTCGTAGTCGGTGCGCTGCGCCACGCCTTCGAGCTCGCCCCAGCCCCACGGGAACTTGAACTCGATATCGCTGGTGCCGGTGGAATAGTGGCTGAGTTCGTCGTCGTCGTGGGCGCGCATGCGCAACAGGTCTGCCGGGATGCCGAGGTCGCGGTACCAGTTGAGGCGCTCGGTGCACCAGTACTCGTACCACTTCGGCCCATCGGCCGGGGGCACGAAGAACTCCATCTCCATCTGCTCGAACTCACGCGTGCGGAAGATGAAGTTGCCGGGTGTGATCTCGTTGCGGAAGCTCTTGCCGACCTGGGCGATACCAAACGGGGGCTTCTTGCGGCTGGTCTGCAACACGTTGGCAAAGTTCAAGAACATGCCCTGGGCGGTCTCTGGGCGCAGGTACACATCGGCGCCAGCTCCCTCGACCGGGCCGGCCTGGGTCTTGAACATGAGGTTGAAGGCCCGGGCCTCGGTGAAGGAGTTCGTGGCTGCGCAGTTGGGGCACACGTTGGGGTCGACGAGGTGGTCCTCGCGGAAACGCTGCTTGCACTTGGTGCAATCCACCAGCGGATCGGTGAAGTTGGCAAGGTGGCCGCTGGCCTCCCAAACCTGCGGCGGCGACAGCACCGAAGCATCGATCAACACGACATCGTCACGCTGCTGCACCATCGAACGCACCCATGCGTCCTTCACGTTGCGCAGCATGAGCGAGCCGAGCGGGCCGTAGTCGTAGCTCGAACGAAAGCCGCCGTAGATTTCGGCGGAGGGATACACGAAGCCGCGCCGCTTGCACAGGTTGACGATTTGTTCGAGCTCGGTGGCTGGCATAGGTGTCAAGGTTATGGGAGCGGCGGCGACACGCACGAAATGGTTTCGGAAAAGCTGCCCGGCTCAGGTGCCTGGCTCAGTGGCGCTCGAACACTGCCACTGATCGGAGCCGACGCTCGATGTGGTGCTCGACAGCTCTGGTGGCATGGGAGTTGACCTCGTGGGCAGCTTGAGACACCGGTTCGGCCAGCGCAGCATTCAGCTGTCCACCAAGGATCATCCGCATCAGCTGCAGCGCGTCAGCACTGATGGGCGCCCCCGAGCGGCAGGTGCGGCACAGCACTCCGCCATGGTCCATGTCGAAGGCCACCAACGGCTCGGGTGCACCGCATTGCACACACACATCGAGTTCGGGGCGCACGCCCTCGAGCGCCAGCAGCTTCCAGAAGAATCCAGGCACCACCAGCGGCGAATCATTGGTGGCGATGGTGCGCAGCACACCCACGAGCATGCGGTAGAGCCGCGGGTTTGCCTCGCGGTCCATCGCCATCTGATCGACCGCCTCGAGTACGGCCATACCCTTGGTCATGTGGTCGAGGTCGACCATCAACGGCGCGAGGGATTCCACCGTGTCGACCTGATTGACGATGTCGAGCTCGCGCCCCTGGTGCAACAGCAGACGGACGTGGCTCATCGGCTCGAGACGACCGCCGAACTTCGAGCCCGTCTTGCGGACACCCTTGGCCACCGCCCGCACCTTGCCGTGCCCCTCGGTGAGCAGCACGATGATGCGGTCTGACTCGGCCAGTTTGTAGGTGCGCAACACCACGCCCGTGTCCCGGTAGAGCCGGCTCATTCGATGGCACCGAACCGGCGGTGACGCTGCGAATACGCGGTGATCGCGGCCTCGACGTGTGCACCGGCCAAGTCGTCCCACGCTGCGTCGACGAACACGATCTCACTGTACGACAGCTCCCAGACCAGCGATGGCGGGAGTTGGGTGGATGGACCGAGGATCACCGTGAGGTCGGGTTCCACAGGGGCCGGGGCCATCAGCACGCCGGTGATCGCGGATTCATCGACCACGGTGACCGAGGCATCACGAAGCTGTTCGACGGCAGCAAGGAACCGTTCGCGTCCGTCGGGCGAGGGATCCACCACGATCGTGCAGCCATCGTGGAGCGCGATCATGCGTTGCGTGGCCGGCTCAGCGCTGACGGCACCGCGTTCGTACGGACGAACGGTGAGCCACATCGCGCCAGCGGCGGCGGCAACACGGGCGAGATCACGCCGACGCTCGGCCCAACGCTGCTCGCCGAGGGCATCCCATTCGGCCAGAGTGCCGGCGACCACCAGGACATGCCGGAGCGCGGCGGGTCCCGCTGCGCCCGCCGTCACTGGTTGTGTTCGCTTCCTCGCCACGGTCCGATTCTCGCACGGCGGGCACCCGAGCGAACCGCATGGCCGCAACGGCCCGACTGCACCGCCATGACAGCGTCGCGATCGCTAACGTGACAGTGTCGTGAGCCCCACCCCCACCCCGTCCAACTCCGCGTCCCGAGCCAGCCACGATGGCCCGCATGTGGCGTGCATCATGGACGGCAACGGCCGGTGGGCAAAGGCCCGGGGCCTGCCCCGTACGGCTGGCCACACCGAGGGCGAAGAGAACCTCGCCAGCGTGGTACGCGCTGCGGTGCAACGCAATGTCGGCTGGCTCACAGCGTTCGGCTTCAGCACCGAGAACTGGGTGCGCCCCCGCACCGAGGTGCGTCACATTCTGGGACTGCACGAGAAGCTCTTCGGGCGCGTGGCCGAACTCAACGAACTCAATGTTCGCATCCAGTGGATCGGCAGGCCGTTCGGCTCACCCGATGCGCGCACCCCGAAATACGTACAACGGGCCATCCGCAAAGCCATCGCCGACACCGCAGCGAACACCGGAATGACACTGACGATCGCGTTCGACTACGGCAGCCGCGCCGAGTTGGCGCGAGCTGCCCAGCAGATCATCGCCGATGGCGTCCCAGCCACCATCGAGACCCTGCAGCAACGCCTCTACCTTCCCGATCTACCAGCGGTCGACGTACTGGTGCGCACCTCGGGCGAGATGCGCATCTCCAATTTCCTGCTGTGGCAGATCCACGCCAGCAAGGTGTACTTCACCGAGAAGGCCTGGCCTGATTTCGACGAGCACGAACTCGACGCCGCCCTCTCACTGCTGCAGTGAGCGTGGCGCCATGAAGAACAAGACCGCTTCTGCGCTCGCCTCGGTGACGGCGGCCCTGCCCGCCGCAGAGGACCGGCCCGGCCAACGGCACATGGCCGAGGCCGTCGCCGCCGCGATCCAATCCGGCCGGCATCTGGTGGTGCAGGCCGGCACGGGCACCGGCAAGACCATGGGCTACCTCGTGCCCGCCGTCCTGGCGGACAAGCGCATCGTTGTTGCCACCGCCACCAAGGCGCTGCAGGACCAACTGGCATCGAAGGACCTCCCATTCCTGGCCGAGCACCTGGACCACCCTTTCGAATGGGCAATCCTCAAGGGGCGCAGCAACTACATCTGCCTGCAACGCGTCCGCGAGGTGCAGGCCGCCGGCAACGGTCAGTTGGAGATGGACGAACTCGCGCCAACCGTGAGGGTGGAGGTGAAGCGCCTCAGCGAATGGGCCGGCACCACGGCGACCGGCGACATGGCCGAATTGGACTGGCTTCCCACCGACCGGGCCTGGCAGTCGGTCTCGGTCAGCAGCGACGAATGCCCGGGCGCGGCTCGGTGCCCGATGGGCCAACCATGCTTCGCCGAAGCAGCGCGCCAACGGGCCGCCAACGCCGATGTCATCGTGGTCAACACCCACCTGTACGGCTTGCACGTTGCCAGCGGAGGCGTGTTGCTGCCCGAGCACGACGTGGTCATCATCGACGAGGCCCACTCGTTGGAAGACATCATGAGCGACACCGTCGGCGTCTCCATCGGCAGCGGACGCTTCACCAGCCTGATGCTCACCTTGAAGCGCATCCTCGACGACCCCGTGCTGCTGGGGTCCGTCGTCGATGCCGGCGTTGCCCTGCGCGAGTCGCTGGTACCCCACGTCGGTCAGCGGCTCCCGCTGCCGCTTCCCACAGCGGTCACCGCAGCGCTCGTCAACGGACGCACCCGCATCGACAACGCGCAGTCGGCGTTGCGTGCCATCGATACCGACGTCGAAGACGCCAAACAACGCAAACTCCGGGCGCAGACCCAGGCCGGCCGGTTGATCGACCACATCGACATCGCGATCGGCACACACGACGGATCTGTTGCGTTCGTTTCCGGTGCCCCGGACACACCCCGGCTCGAGATTGCCCCACTCGACGTCGGCCCCACGCTGCGCACCGGGGTCTGGGACAAGCACACTGCTGTGCTCACGAGCGCCACCATCCCCGCCTCGTTGGCAGATCGCGTCGGCTTGCCCGACGGTGCGGTGGACACCACCGATGTCGGCAGCCCATTCGAGTACGAACGCAACGCGATGCTGTACTGCGCCATCCACCTCCCCGAGCCGCGCTCGCCCGAGTTCGCTGCCGCCACTCACGACGAACTGGTTGCGCTCATCAGCGCTGCCGGTGGCCGCACGCTGGCACTGTTCACGAGCTGGAAGGCGATGGACGCTGCCGCTGAAGCGGTTCGAGCCCGCATTCCGTTCGCCGTGATGACCCAGCGCGATCTCCCCAAGACTGCGCTGGTGAAGGCGTTCAGCAACGATGAGAACTCGTGCCTGTTCGCCACGGCCGGGTTCTTCCAAGGCGTCGACATTCCGGGGCGCACGCTCTCGCTGGTGACCATCGACCGCCTGCCGTTCCCCCGGCCGAATGATCCGCTACTGGCGGCGCGCCGCGATCTGTTGGGGGCGAAGGCATTTGCCCAGATCGACCTGCCTCGCGCTGCGACGCTGTTGGCGCAGGCGACCGGTCGCCTGATCCGTACCGCCACCGATCGGGGCGTCGTGGCCGTGATGGATCCGCGGCTGGGCAAGGCCGCCTACCGCTGGGACATCATCAAGGCGCTCCCACCCATGAAACGCACCCGCCACCGCAGCGAGGCAGAGGCGTTCCTGCGCGAGATCACCCAAGCAGGCGATACCCCAGACCCCGCACCGTGATGAGCAGTTTGGGGTCCTCGGGCTGATCCTCGATCTTCAACCGCAGTCGGCGCACGTGTGCATCGACCAGTCGGCTGTCACCCAGATACTCATAGCCCCAGACGCGCTCGAGCAGTTGGTCGCGCGACAGCACCGCTCCAGCATGTTCGGCGAACTCACACATCAGTCGGAACTCGGTCTTGGTGAGGCTCAGCTCCACCCCACCTTTCAACACGATGCCCTGCTCGTGGCGCACCTCGACATCGCCGAACCTGCTCGGGCGCACGCCGGCCACGGGCAGTTCATGCAACTGCACGCGCCGCAACTGGGCCCGGATCCGTGCCGCGAGTTCCTTGGGCACCACCGGCTTGGTCACATAGTCGTCGGCACCAGCCTCGAGCCCGACCACGAGGTCGTGGGTATCGGTCTGCGCAGTGACGATGATGATCGGCACGATGCTCTTGGCGCGCATCGCCCGACACACGTCGAAGCCCGAGATGTCAGGCAGACGCAGGTCGAGCAGCACGAGGTCGGGTTCGCGCTCGGCGAATGCCGCCAGGCCGGACCGACCATCGGGCGCCTCGCGCACCTCGTACCCCTCGTCCTCGAGGGCCAGCCTCAGCGCCAGACGGATGGAGTCATCGTCTTCTACGAACAACAGCGAGTACACGGTCCACCAATTCTGTTACACAAATCGCACAGCCCGGACAACTGCTCGTCACATGCAGCCACCATCATGACACGTGTTCACGCTGCTTCGGTGGGGTACCTTCCTCCCCCTGGTGCCTCACCGGCAGCGTGGAACCAAAGTGCGCCGACCAGAGCGGGACATGGCGACGAAAATCGGCAACACTGACAGCGTGGCACGAGTGAAGCAAGCACGCCGGACGCTCAGTCTGCGCACCCGCGTCACGTTGTTCCTCAGCCTCACGGCGCTGGTGGCCTCCCTCGGCCTGACGCTGATCACCTACACGACGGCGCGCAACTACCTGCTCGACCAGCGTTCTTCGGTCGCCCGGGTACAGACCTTCGCCAACGCCAAAGCGGCCCGAGATGAGCTCCGCCTCGGCAGTACCGACCTCGGTCGCTTCATCACCAGCATCCGTACCGACGAGAACGGGTTTGCAATTCTCTATGTCGGGCAGACGTCGTACCCGCAAAAGGTGCAGTTCCGACAGGACTCGCTCCCTGCCGATCTCGTTGCGCAGGTGCTCGACGGGCAGACGGGCCAGCAACGGTTCACGCTCGACGGCAAGCCGTACCTGGCCGTCGGGGTGAGCATCCGCGAATCGAATGCCAACTACTTCGAGGCGTTCCCACTGGCCACCACCGACCGCGTGTTGCGCGTCATCGGTACGGCGCTGTTGGTTGGCTCGGGCATCATCACCCTCGTCGCCGCAGCGCTCGGTTGGTGGACGAGCCGCCGGCTGCTCAAACCGCTCAGTCGGGTTGCGGCTGCTGCGGGAGGCATCGCATCGGGAGGGCTCGACACCCGGCTCGATCCCGAAAGCGACCCAGAACTGAACCGCCTTGCCCAGTCGTTCAACGACATGGCCGATGCCGTCCAGACCCGAATCGAACGCGAGGCCCGTTTTGCGTCCGACGTGAGCCACGAACTGCGCTCGCCGATCACGGCGCTGAGCGCAGCCGTCGAAGTGCTCGATGCCCGCCGAGCGGACCTGCCCGACCGCACCCAGCAGGCCCTCGATGTGGTCGTGAATCAGGTGCGCCGCTTCGATCAGATGGTGATGGACCTGCTCGAACTCTCCCGTATCGATGCAGGGGTCAGCGACGTCCACACCGAGGAATTGCGCCTCGATGACATCGTGCCACGTATCGCCCAGCGCTACGGGTTCGCCGACGTACCGATCTCGGTCGAGCCCGACGCCCGCAAGAACCTCTGGATCGACAAGCTTCGGCTCGAACGCATCTTGGCCAACCTGCTCGACAACGCCCGCCAGCACGGAGGTGGCCCCACCCGGGTCAGCATCGAGATCGACCGCACCGGTGGTCTGCTGCTCGCTGTCGAAGACGCTGGCCCCGGCGTCGCCCGCGGCGAACGCCAACGCATCTTCGAGCGCTTCGCCCGTGGCACCGCTGCCCGCCACCGCGTCGGCACCGGGCTCGGTCTGGCCCTGGTCTCCGAGCATGCTCAGGCCCTGGGTGGCGTGGCGTGGGTCGAAGATCGAATCGGGGGCGGTGCCCGTTTCGTCGTGCGCTTCCCGCTGGACCGCCCAGGAGGGGAATCATGAGACGTCGGGGCATCGCCACGTTGCTGATCATTGCCACGGTCGCGATGACCGCCGTGTCGTGCGGGGTACCAAGCTCGAGCAAATTCTCCACGATCGACCGGGCCAACATCCCCTTCGGATTGTCCGACACCACAACGAGCACCACCACGACCACCACGATCGTGCCGGCGAGCACCACCACGCTGGTCGAGCCGGCCACCACCATCGCTACCGAGCCGGTGCTGCTCTACTACGTGGCGGGCACCCAATTGGTCAGCGTCACCCAGCTCCTGCCCCGACCGGTATCGATCGCCCAGACCATGGCCGTGCTCGAGGCCGGGCCACCCCGCGAGTTCGGGCTCGGGCTGCGCACGGCAATCCCCGAGGGGGCACAGAGCCAGCTCAGTGAGGCCGCCGGCGTGGTCACGGTGGACCTGCCGATTGCCTTCTTCAAGGACATGGCACCCCAGGACCAACGCCTGGCGATCGCCCAGATCGTGCTGACGCTCACCGATCAACGCGGCGTCGGTCAGGTGACGTTCACGCAGAACAACCTGCCGATCTCGGTGCTGCGCGGCGGCGGCGACCTGACGCAGCCCGGGCAACTACTGGTCAGCGCCGACTATGAGCAGTTGCTCAGCAGCTCGGCGGGAGCAAACACCCAACCAACGACACCCACGGCACCCACGACCGCAACCACCACCGGGGAACCGTGACCTCGTCGGCTCAGTAGCCGAGACGCTCGACGCGGGCCGGGCGGCGCTGCCAGTCCTTGTCGACCTTCACGAACAGCTCGAGAAAGGTGTCCGGCGGCAGTTGCGCACGCGCCCGCACGCCCACTTCTTTGAGGATGGCACCGTGCTTTCCGATGACCATTCCCTTTTGGCTCTCGCGCTCGACGATGATCTCGCAGCGGACGCGCTTGCCCTCCCACTCGGTGACCCGGGTGGCAATGGAGTACGGCAACTCGTCCTGAAAGATGGCGAGCAACTGTTCACGAACCAACTCGGCGATCCACGTGGCTTCTTCGACATCGCTGGCGGTTTCGATCGGGTAGTACATCGGGCCCTCGGGCAGCAGCGTGACCAGATGATCGATGAGCTCGGGCACCCCCTCGCCCGTGAGCGCCGAGATCGGGAAATAGGCGGCCGCATCGAGTCCGCTGGCCCGCACGAGCTGCTTCAGTACCGCCTGCTTCGAGGCAGCATCGACCTTGTTGACGATGATGATCGCCTTCTTGGCATCGATGCGACTGGCCACCCATTCGTCACCCTTGCCGAACGGCATGGTGGCATCGATGACCAGGCACACCACATCGACGTCTTCGGCCGATTCGAGCGCCGTTGCGTTGACGCGCTTACCGAGCGCCGTGACGGGCTTGTGCAGACCGGGGGTATCGACGAACACCAGCTGGGCATCGGGGCGGTTGAGGATGCCGCGGATGCGGGTACGCGTGGTCTGCGGCTTGTCACTGACGATGCTGACCTTTTGCCCACACACGGCGTTCAACAGCGTGCTCTTGCCCACATTCGGGCGGCCGACAAAGGTGATAAAGCCAGATTTCATGTGCCGTTCAGGCTAGCGCCACCACCCGATGCTTCGGTTTGTGGGCGCGAGCAGGACGTTCGCGCGGCGCTACACCTGGCTGTCGCGGCCCGCCCAGAACGGCGCGCGGAGCTCACGCTTGAGCAACTTGCCGCTGCCGGTCTTGGGGAGTTCGTCCATCCACGAGATCGACCGCGGCACCTTGTAGCTGGCGAGATGCTCACGCGCATATGCCGCGACCTGCGCGTCATCGAGCCCTGAACCCTGGCGGGCCACGATGACGGCGTGCACCGTCTCGCCCCATTCGTCGCTGGGGATGCCGAACACGGCGGCCTCGTAGATGTCGGGATGCGCCTCGAGCGCCGCCTCGATCTCGGCAGGATAGATGTTCATACCACCGGAGATGATCATGTCCTTCTTGCGGTCGCAGATGTAGACGAAGCCCTCGTCGTCGCGGTAGGCAATGTCGCCCACCGTCTGGAACCCGTGCTTCTGATCGGCCTCGAACTTGTCGTGCTGCTTGTAGTAGTCGGCAAACACGCTGGGGCTCTTCACGAACAACTCGCCGGTGTGCTGCGGGCCAAACCCGGTGACCTCGTTGCCGTCGTCGTCGAACAGCTTCACCTCCACCATCGGCGAGGGCCGCCCGCACGACCCGGGCTTGCGCAACTGGTCTTCGGGGCGAAGGATGCAGTTGACACCGAGTTCGGTGCTGCCGTAGACCTCCCACAGCGAATCGTGGGGGAAGTCGGCGAGGTACATCTGCTTGAGAGCAAAGCTCCACGGCGCCGCGTTGGCGATCATGCGCTTCATTGACGACGTGTCGTACTTCGCCTTCACGTCTGCCGGCAGCGAGCAGATCATGCGGATGGGCGTGGGCGCACTGAAGGTGGACGTGACCCTGTGCGTGGAGACGATGCGCAGCCAGTCCTCGGGTGAGAACTTTCGCTGCAACACCACGGTCTGACCGAGCGCCTGGGCCATGCCCATGAAGCCGCCGGGACCCGAGTGGTACAGCGGGCCGGTGGGCAGGTACACGTCGTCGTTCGTGTAGCCGACGAACGCGACCATTGCCCCCGACTGCTCGGCGTTGCCGGCGCCGCGACGCAGGGCGCCCTTGGGCTTGCCGGTGGTGCCACTGGTGTAGATCATCGTGGCCCCTGCCTCGGTGGCAGCGGGGATCTCGGGCTCGTCGCTACTGGCCGCGGCCATCAGCACATCGGCGCTCTCCATCCCGGCGGGGGCCGCACCGTCGAACACCAAGATGTGCTGCACCTGCGGGATGGCACCACGGATGCGCTCGAACGTGGCGGCGAACTCGGCGTCGACATAGACAATGGTGGCGTCACAGTGATCGGTGACGTACGCCGCTTCCTCGTCGGAGAGGCGATAGTTCAACGGCACCGCCGTGACACCGAGCTTGCGCGCGGCGTTGACCATGGTGACCAGGCCAATGGAGTTCTGGCCGCACCACACCACTTTCGTCTCGGGCGGTCGGGCACCGAATGCGATGAGCACGTTGGCCAAACGGTTGGCCTGTTCGTTCAGTTGTGCGTAGGTGAGCGTGGTGACCTGGCCGTTGGGGCGGTCGTCGATGACGGCCGGCTTGTCGGGTTGGACCTGCGCATACACGGTGAGAAAGTCGGGCATGCGCCCGTTCCTAGCACGAAGCGCGACCCTCATCGCACCGCGGGCCATCCCCGCGAGCACCACAGGAACATCGAGGACCTTGCGTAGGCGACCAAGGGGCGACCGGCTCATCCCCGCAGGGTATCGGAGGCCCGCACGACGACGGCCGCTTGCAGACAGGGCTGCAGCACCTGCAACACTCGCGGTATGACAGTACGAGTGATCGACGGAATCGACGGCATCAAGGCGCTCATCGGAGAGCACCTCGGCTACAGCCCATACTTCGAGGTCACGCAAGAACGCGTGAACCTGTTCGCCGACGCCACCGGCGACCACCAGTGGATCCACATCGACGTCGAGCGCGCCAAGAAGGAAAGCCCGTTCGGCGGGCCCATTGCGCACGGGTATCTCACCTTGTCGCTCGGACCCGTGCTGTACCCACAGGTCGTGCAGATCCGCGGTTTCTCGATGGGTGTCAACTATGGCGCCAACAAGATCCGCTTCATGTCACCCGTGCCCGTTGGCAGCAACCTTCGCCTCGGCGTGAAGTTGCTCGCGGTCGACGACATCGCCGGCGGCATCCAGACCACCATGGAGTTCACCTTCGAAGTCGAGGGCAACCCCAAGCCGGCCTGCGTCGCCGAGATCATCTTCCGCAGCTACGTCTGATCTGAATCAGCGGAAATTGGGCATCACCTGGGTGGCGAACAACTCCATCGAGGTGGTCTCTGGGTAGTCGCTGCACCACGGGATGAACCCGCGGCAGCCGAGGGCAATGTAGCTGGCGACCTTCTCGCTCACCTGTTCGGGCGTACCCACCAGGTTGCCGGCGCGCCATGATTCGAACGACTCGCCGTTGATGCTCTTGCTGCCCGCAGCGACGATCTCGGCCTCGGTCTGGCGGATGAACATCTCGGGCGACCAGGTCTTGCGAATCGTGTCCTCGTCGCGGCCAACCGCTGCGCAGTGGCCCTTCAGGATCTCTCGCTTGCGCGCCCATTCATCGGGCTTGCCACCCCAGTTGCTGGCATCGGCATGCTCGGCCACCACCCGCAGGGTGAGCTGTTCTCCCCCGCCGCCGATCCAGATCGGCGGATGCGGCTGCTGCAGCGGCTTGGGGTCGCAATTGGCGCGCACGAGCTTGTAGTACCTGCCGTCGTAGCTGGTCTCGGGCTGCGACCACATCGACTTCACGATCTCCACGCTCTCGCGGAGCATGCCGATGCGATCCTTTGGGGAGGGGAACTCGTATCCGTACCCGCGGTACTCGAGCTCGTACCAGCCAGCGCCGATACCCCATTCGAGACGACCACCGGAGATGACGTCAACCGTCGAGGTGATCTTTGCCAGCAGGCCCGGCGAACGGTAGCTGTTGCAGCCGACCATCTGCCCGAGGCGGATGCGGCTGGTGCGCTGGCTGATGGCGGCGATGGTGGTCCAGCACTCGAACACCGCCTCGTGGGCGGGACGCGGCACGTTGTGGAAGTGGTCGTAGAGCCAGATCGAGTCGTAGCCGAGTTGCTCGGCAAGCAGCGCGATGTCGACAGCACGGTTCCACTTCGCCTCGGCCCCATCGATGGACGAGAGTTCCATCTTCCAGCCCTGGGGCATGAACACGCCAAAGATCACGTCGGAGGTCGCATCAATCATGGCCGGAACCCTAGAGCCGAACGCAGCGCATGACACCGTGACTGATGCAGCGCTCGACAACCCGGTGAGTTCGTGTCATGCCCCACGAGCGCCGTAGCTTGCGTCCTGATGGAAACCAGCAACGCTGACTTCAGTGTGGGCGATATCCACGAGGCGATCGCCGCCACGCGTCCGAACGAACTCTGTCTGGTCTTCCGCGATCGCCGACTCACGTGGGCCGACGTCACCGACCGCACCCGGCGCCTCGCCAACTACTTGCACGGGCAGCGACTCGGCTGTCACACCGAGCGCTCTCACCTGCACGGCTCAGCAAGCGGACAGGATCACCTGGCCATCTACCTGCACAACGGCAATGAGTACCTCGAAGCGATGCTCGGAGCATTCAAGGCCCGCGTTGCCCCGCTCAACGTGAACTACCGCTACGTCGCCGAGGAGTTGCGCTATCTGCTCAACGATTCGCAGGCAGCGGCCGTGGTGGTGCACTCGCAGTTCGCCCCCACCCTGGCCGAGGTGCTCCACGAAGTACCATCGCTGCGGGTCATCCTGCAGGTGCCCGACGCTTCGGGCAACGATCTGCTCCCCGGGGCGGTGTGGTACGAAGATGCTCTGGCCGGGTCGTCCAACCAACGGCCACCGGTCACGACCTCGGGCGACGATCTCTACATCCTCTACACCGGCGGCACCACCGGCATGCCCAAGGGCGTGCTCTGGCGAGGCGGCGACGCCATCATCGAATGCTTCGGCGGGCCGAGGACCGCGACGTCGCTGCAGGAGTTCGCCGACGAGGCCGTCGGTGGCCTGCGCGCCCTGCTTGCACCGCCGTTCATGCACGGCGCCGCGCACTGGATGAGCTTTCGCACGTGGAACTCCGGCGGCACCGTGTTCGTTCAGGAGTCCCCCGACCGCCTGGACCCAGTTGAGGTGTGGGGCCTGATCGAGCGCGAACGGCTCGACTTCTTGCTGATCGTCGGCGATGCCTTCGCCCGGCCACTGCTCGACGAACTCGACCGCAACAGCTACGACCTGTCCAGCCTCACCGTGGTGCTCTCGGGCGGTGCTGCCCTGTCGGCCAACCTCAAAGACGAGTTGCTGCGCCATTTGCCCACGCTGATGATCGTCGATGGGCTCGGCTCATCGGAAGCCGGTGGGCAGGTGAGCCAGGTGTCGGCGGGGGCCAACGCAACCACGGGCACCTTCCCCATCAGCCCCGGCAACCATGTGCTGTCGGCCGATCTCGACCGCCAGCTGACACCCGGCGAGGACGAACTCGGCTGGCTGGCCAAGAGCGGCCACCTGGCCCTCGGGTACCTTGGCGATCCGGCCAAGACCGCGCGCACCTACCCAGTCATCGGCGGCGTGCGCTACGCGGTGCCCGGCGACCGGGCCCGGCTACGCCGCGACGGCACCATCGAGCTGCACGGCCGCGACAGCGCCACCATCAACAGCGGTGGTGAGAAGATCTTCGCCGAAGAGGTCGAGGCTGCACTCAAGGCCCACGAGGGCGTCTACGACTGCGTGGTCGCCGGCCGCCCGAGTGATCGCTGGGGCAACGAGGTCGTGGCGGTCGTGCGTATCCGCGAGGGCTACACCGTCACCGAGGCCGATCTCCTGGCCGAGGCGGCTCGCCACATCGCCCGGTACAAGTTGCCGAAGGCTTTCGTGTTCGTGGACCACATCGAACGCTCCCCCAGCGGCAAGGCCGACTACCGCTGGGCCAAGCAAACCGCCGCCCAGCACTGATCCGGCAACCGGGCTGCGCTCGGGGGCTGCGGGGTGTCGCCAGTAGAGTCCGCTGGGTCGCGCCGATCAGCGTGCCCGACGGATACGAAGGACGAAGCAGATGACGGTCGAGCATTTCGATGTGATGGTGGTGGGCGCGGGGCTGTCCGGTATCGGGGCGGGCTACCACCTGCAGAGCCAATGCCCGGATCGCAGCTACGTCATCCTCGAGGGCCGCGACGACATCGGCGGCACCTGGGACCTGTTCCGCTATCCCGGCGTGCGATCCGACAGCGACATGCACACGCTGGGCTACAGCTTCAAGCCCTGGACCGACGCCAAGAGCATCGCCGACGGCCCATCGATCCTGCAGTACCTGCGCGACACCACCACCGAGTTCGGCATCGACCAACACATCCGGTTCGGTCATCTGGTGCAGCGGGCCGAATGGTCCAGCGACGACGCCCGCTGGACCGTGCACGCCCACCGAACCGGATCGGACGAGACCGTGACGATCACCTGCGGCTACCTGTTCATGTGCTCGGGCTACTACAGCTACAAGGGCGGGTACACACCCGAGTTCGCCGGCGCCGATCGTTTCACCGGACAGGTCGTGCATCCACAGGCCTGGCCCGAGGACCTCGACTACAGCGGCAAGCGGGTCGTCGTCATCGGCTCGGGCGCAACCGCGATGACCCTGATCCCGGCGATGGCGGAAACCGCCGGGCACGTGACCATGCTGCAACGCTCTCCCACCTATGTGGTGGCCCGGCCGGATCACGACCCGGTGGCCAACGCTCTGCGCAAGGTGCTGCCCGACAAGGCTGCGTACAGCCTCACCCGGATGAAGAACGTCGCCCTGCAGCAGATGATCTACAAGCGCACCCGGGCCAAGCCGGCAGAGGTGAAGGCGCGGCTCGTCGAGATGGTCGGCAAGGAACTCGGCCCCGACTACGACGTGGCCAAACACTTCACCCCGAGCTACAACCCGTGGGATCAGCGCCTGTGCCTCGTGCCCAACGGCGACCTGTTCCAGGCCATCCGTTCCGGCACGGCATCGGTGGTCACCGACGAGATCGATACGTTCACCGAGACCGGGATCCTGCTGACGTCGGGCGAGCACCTCGACGCCGACATCATCGTCACCGCGACGGGCCTGCAGATGGTCACGCTGGGCGAGATGGCCTTCGTGGTCGACGGCGAGCCCGTGGACTTCTCCAAGACCTGGACGTACAAGGGCTTTGCCTATTCGGGCGTACCCAACCTTGCGTCGTCGTTCGGCTACATCAACGCCTCGTGGACGCTGCGCGCCGACCTCACCTGCGAATACGTCTGTCGCCTGCTGAACCACATGCGTAAGACCGGCACCGCGCAGTGCACCCCCCGCCTTCGCGCCGACGATCAGGCCATGCCTCAGCGTCCGTGGATCGACGGTTTCTCGGCGGGTTACATGGAACGATCCATGCACATGATGCCCCGCCAGGGTGACCACGAACCGTGGGTCAACCCGCAGAACTACAAGAGCGACAAGAAGATGTTCCGCCACTCACCGCTCGACGACGGCGCCATGCAGTTCACCCGGGCACAGGTGGCTGCATCGCCGTCGTAATGGTGGGTTACAACGGCAGGTCGCCCGTGGCCTTCTTGGTGCTGCCGTGGTCGTTCCAGGCAGCGATGGTGCGCTGAGCGATACGCATCTGGTGGATCTCGTCGGCACCATCGGCGAAACGGCTCCACCGCGCCTGCTGCAGCATGCCCGCCAACGGCGTGTCGGTGGAATAGCCGAGCGCGCCGTGCACCTGCACCGCACGGTCGATGATGCGCCACAGACTGTTGGCCACGAAGTGCTTGGCCATCGAGACCTCGCTGGTGAAGTCCATCTTGTTCTCGATCTTGTACGCAGCGTGCAGGACCATCAGCTTGCACTGGTACAGCTCCATCGCCGAGTCGGCGATGAGCCACTGGATGCCCTGCTTCTCGGCCAGGTACGAACCATGGCTGTAGCGCTCCATCGACCGCTTCACCATCATGTCCAGAGCCATCTCTGCCTGGCCGAGCCAACGCATGCAGTGCGCAAGACGGGCCGGCCCGAGCCGATACTGGCCGAGCAGATGGCCCTGGCCCTGGCCGCCGAGCATGTTGGCGGCGGGCACGCGTAGGTCCTCGATGAGGATCTCACAGTGGTTGTGGCCACCGCTCATCGTCTGCACGTCGCGCACGATGGTCCACCCGGGACTGGGCAGGTCGACGATGAAGCAGCTGTTGGCTGCCTGCGGGATGTCGGGGTCTTCCTCGGTGCGAGCCACGAGTAGGGCGAACTTGGCGCCACGGGCGCCGCTGATGAACCACTTGTGACCGTTGATGACCCATTCGTCGCCATCACGGTAGGCAAACGTCTTGATCAGCGTGGGGTCACTGCCGGCCACCTCGGGCTCGGTCATCGCGAAGCAGCTGCGCGTGGTGCCCTCGCACAACGGCCGGAGGTACTTCTCCTTCTGCTCGTCAGTGCCCCAGTGCTCGAGCGTGTGCTGGTTACCCTCATCGGGCGCCTGAGCGTTGAGGACGAATGGTCCGATGCCCACCTTGGCAGCCTCGGCCGACACCGCCGCCATCGCGGTCGGCCCCAGTGCCATGCCGCCCCATTCCTTGGGCATGTGTGGCAGCCAGAGACCCCAGTCCTCCTTGGCCTTGTGACGCAACTTGCCGATGGTCTTGACCACCTCGGCGCGATCGTTCTGGTCGGTGGCATCCCAGCGCGGGCGCACCACCTCGTCCATGAATTGCCGCACCTTCATGCGGATTTCTTCCACCTCGGGGGGGAATGTGAAGTCGATCATGATGGCCTCCGAAGGATGTGTGCGGTACCCAACCGCAGGCGAACCCGCCGAGTCTCGCCGGTCGCGGGTGCATTGCGCCACTCCTTCGGTCGTAGCCTTCAGCCGATGAGCAAATCCACGTGGGATCGAGACACGTTGCCCCAGGGCGACGAGAAGGTCGTGGCCGTCCGGCAGATGTTCGACAGCATCGCCCCGCGCTACGACATGGTGAACCGCATCATGACCTTTCGGCTCGATGTCCGCTGGCGACGCAAGGCCGTACGCCTGCTCGCACTGCCGCCGGGCAGTCTGGTGCTCGACCTCGCCAGCGGCACGGGCGACCTGTGCCTCGATCTGTCCCGCGCCGGCTACCAGCCGCTCTCGGTCGATCTCAGCTACGGCATGCTGGCAGCCGACCGCAGCGGCTCGCCCCGCACACAGGCCGACATCCTGAACATGCCCTTCCCCGATGATTGCGTCGACGGCGTCACATGCGGCTTCGCTCTTCGCAACCTCGTCGACCTGCCCGCCTTCTTCAACGAACTCGGGCGCGTCGTGCGTCCTGGCGGACGCATCGCCCTGCTCGATGTGGGTATCCCCAAGAACCGGCTGATGCGCTTCGGCCACGCCTTCTACTTCGGCAAGGTGGTGCCCAAGATCGGTGGACTGCTCAGCGACAAGGCGGCCTACCGCTACCTGCCCAAGAGCGTGGCGTACCTGCCCTCGGGCGATGTCATGGTCGCAGCGCTGCGCGCCGCCGGCTTCGCCGATGCCGAGCACCGACTCCTGAGCGGCGGCATCACCCAGCTGCTGCTCGGCACGCGTTCGTAGCACGGCGCCACATCAGCGCCACGCACGGACAGCGCTCCTAAGCTGACCCCGTGCGCGCCGTCACCACCCTCTTTCCTGACGACGTCGACCTCAACGATTTTGCTGGCGGCGACGGCTTCTTGTTCGTACGCGATGGCGTTGGCCTGGCCGGGCGCGGGGTGGCCGCACGGGTCGAGGCCGACTCGGCGCTCGACCTGCTGGCCTCGATCGACTGCGAGGACTACGTCGGCGCCGCCGGATGTGGGCCGGTTGCGCTGGGGGTGCTGCCGTTCAAACCCGGCGCCTCGGCCAAGCTGGTGATCCCGGCGGTCACCATCGGCAAGGGCGCCGATGGGCAGCGGTGGATCACCATCATCGACAACGCCGAGGTCCCCGCTGCTGCACCACGGCCGGCGCCCGCTGCTGCGGAGTTCACCGTGCGCCCCGGGGTCGACGTGGCGACGTATCTCGCCGCAGTGACCGCCGCACGCGATGCAGTGCGCGCCGGGCTGCTCGACAAGGCCGTGATCGCCCGCGACATCGTGGTCACGTCCACCGAACCCATCGACGTGCACGCAGTGATGCTTCGGCTACGTGCCAGCTTCGGTTCGAGCTATCGGTACGCCATCGATGGTTTCGTCGGCGCGTCACCCGAGTTGCTGGTTGGCCTCGACGGAGCCACGGTCTCGTCGCACCCCCTCGCCGGCACCACACCCCGCACCGGCGATCCGGCCACCGACGCCCGTCTTGCGGCCGAGCTGCTGGCGAGCGCGAAGAACCAGATCGAACACCGCGTCGTGATCGATGTCGTGCACGACACGCTGTTGCCGTGGGCCAGCTACCTCGATTGGGAGCCCGAGCCGTCGATTGTTGCCGTTGCAAATGTGCAGCATCTCGGCACACGCATGGAGGGGCACCTGTCGCAACCCGGCCCCGATGTGCTGACGCTCGCCCGCGCCCTTTCCCCCACACCGGCCCTCGGTGGGCACCCGCAGGCCGCTGCGCTGGAGTTGATCGAACGCGTCGAGGGCTTCCGCCGCGGGCGTTACGGCGGCGCTGTCGGCTGGATGGATTCACGCGGCAACGGAACGTGGGCGGTCGCCATTCGCTGCGCCGAGTTCTCCACCGATCGCCGACAGGCCCGCTTGTTTGCCGGCGGGGGCATTGTGGCCGACAGTGAACCGTTGGCCGAACTGGCCGAGACACAGGCCAAGTTTCAAGCGATGCTCTCGGCCATCATCCGCCCCTGAGCGGATGACGGCCGCGGTTCAGGAATCGAGCGAGGCAACGACCGCATCGGTGATGCGTTGGTGTACGACCACGTTCTCGGCGCGTTCTGACCGCACATGGATCACGTGCGGGCCGACAGCGGACAACGCCTGACCAAGATCGTGAAGGGTAGACACTGCCGTCACGGACAGCCCGTGGGCAGCAGCCAGCGCAACGAGGTTGGTGTTGTGCGGCGTGCCGAACAGTTGCTCGAAACGGCCACCCGCCAAGGAGGCCGCCTGGGGCAGGAAGCTGAAGATTCCCCCACCATCGTTGTCGATCAGCACGATGCGCAGATCCAGGTTGCGGGCAGCCAGACCAACGAGCGCAGCGCTGTCGTGCAGGAACGCAACATCGCCGATGAGCAGCGCCGTGGGCGACTGCGTGCTGGCGGCCACACCGATGGCCGTGGCAATGACACCATCGATGCCGTTCGCGCCGCGATTGGAGTGCACCGTCACGCCCTCTGCGATAAGACCGAACCACTCCACGTCGCGGATGGGCATCGATGACGACACCACCAACTGCGCGCCGCCGGGCAACAGCGACCCGACGGATCGAGCCACCAACGGCTCAGTGAGGATCGTGTGCGCGTCGTCCCCCAGAGCAGCGGTGACCGCCATCTGCGCCCGGCCCTCGGCGACGAGCCACTCATCGGCCCAATCGGAAGCACCGAACGACAGGACCGCTGCGAGCGAGCGACACACCGCCGCGGGATCGGCAACCACGCGATGTGTGATGACCCCGTCAGCATCGGTCCACACTGGCACCGACGTGACCTGCACCTGTGCCGCTCCCGATCCTGACAGCCACTGGTTCAGCACCTTCGACGCCGGCGGTTCGCCGAGTCGAACCACGACATCGGGGAGATGCTGTGCGGCGAAGGCTGCGTGGCGCAGGATTTGATCCGCTGACCGAACAACCGGTCCGTGGTGGTGACCCAGGCCTGAGCGGGAATCGGCGATGACCGGCCAACCCGACGCCACCGCCAGCTCGACGACGCCAGCAGCGTCGCCACATCCCCGGCCCGCAACGATGACCCCCCGCCGATGACCCAGCAGCGCAGCGAGGTCGGCCAGCGACCCAGCATCGAGCGAGGCAACGGCGTTGATGGCGGCTCGGCGGTCGGGCGCAGCGAGGCGCAGCGGTAACGGTCCTGCGTGGCCCACCAACGGCTCGCGGAACGGCAAATTGAGATGCACCGGACCCGGCCACGCACCGGTCGACGACGCGAAGCAGTGCGCCGCGAGCGAACGCCAGGTATGCGCTGCCGCCTCGCTGGCCACGCCGGGATCGTGGAACCAGCGCACGGAGTTGCCGTACAGCTTGGTCTGATCGATGGTCTGGGGAGCTCCGACGTCGCGTAGCTCAGGCGGGCGATCGGCGGTGCACACGATCATCGGTACTGCCGACTGGTGCGCCTCGATGACTGCGCCGTGGAAATGCGCTGCGGCGGTTCCGCTGGTGCACAGCAGGATTGCCGGCACCCCGTGCAGCCCGATGCCGAGAGCGACGAACGATGCGGCACGCTCGTCGTGCACGACGTGCACCGTGAGCTCCGGCCGATCGGTGAGGGCCAACGCCATCGGCGTGGACCGCGACCCGGGGGCGACCACCGCATGACGCACACCATGGTGGATCCACTCGTCGATGAGCGTGGCGCAGAAGGTGGCTGCGGTGTCCTCGGGCAGGTTCCCGGTTACGGGTGCGGGCGTGTGTGCGGGCGACATCGGTTCTATCGTGTCATGTATGCGAGTGGAGATCTGGTCTGACGTTGTCTGTCCGTGGTGTTACATCGGTAAGCGGCGGTTCGAGACAGCACTGGCACGCGTCCAACACCTGCCGGGGGCAGCGGACATCGAGGTGGTGTACAAGCCCTACCAACTCGACCCCACGGCATCACCCGGCAAGGCACAGCCCGTTGTCGAGGCATACGCGAAGAAGTTCGGCGGCCACGAGCGCGCCGAGCAGATCATCGAACAACTCACCGCCGTCGCGGCAGCAGACGGGATCGAGTTCCACATGGACCGAGCACTTCGCGCCAACACACTGCTCGCCCATCGCCTGCTGTGGTTCGCCGAGACCCACGGCGACCAGATCGCCATGAAAGAGCGCCTGCTGCGGGCGTACTTCACCGAGGGCCTGAACATCGGCGAGCCAGAGGTGTTGGTCACCTGCGCCACCGAGTGCGGTTTCGATGCCGATGAGGTGCGCACAATGCTGAGCTCCGACGCCGGACATGGCGAGGTCATGGAAGATCTCGCCGTTGCCGCCGCCAACGGCATCACCGCCGTGCCCACCTTTGTCATCAATGGCCAGTGGGCCATACCGGGGGCCCAGGATGCCGACGTGTTCGAGCGTGCCCTCGAACGCCTGTTGTCGAGGGAACTGCAGGACACGCCCAAGGCCGAGCCCCAGGATGCGCAGGCCTGCGTCGACGACGCCTGCGATGTCTGACACGCCCGCTGGTTGGCGAGCCGCGCCGGGGCCACTGTGGTCGATGCGCCGGGGAACTGGACCGCGCATGGTGTTCGTACACGGATTCACGCAGACCGGTCGGTCGTGGTTGCCTGTCGCTGAACAGTTCGCCGCCGACCACGAGGTCGTACTGGTGGACGCCGCCGGGCATGGGTACTCCAGCGATATCCGGGCGAACCTGCAACAGGGCGCCGATCTGCTGGCCGCAACCACGGGCGAGGCTGACTATGTCGGCTACTCAATGGGTGGCCGGTTGTGCCTACACCTTGCCCTTGCCCATCCCCATCTGGTTCGCTCCCTGACACTGCTCGGCGCAACAGCCGGCATCGAGGACCCCATCGAACGGGCACAACGTCGCGCCGCTGACGAGGTCTTGGCCTGCAACGCGCAAGCCGATGGCGTGGAGAAGTTCCTCGTGAAGTGGCTGGCCCTTCCGCTGTTCGCCACGCTGCCCGTCCAGGCACGGGCGCTCGAGGATCGCCTGCAGAACACCGCTGCCGGTCTGGCCAGCAGCCTGCGTCTGGCGGGCACCGGTAGCCAGCAACCGTTGTGGGATCACCTGGCAGAGATCACTGCGCCAGTGCTGGTGCTGGCTGGAGAGTTCGACGACAAGTTCACCAACATCGCCCATCGACTGGTCTAAGGCATCGGCCCCAGG
>CAFBLP010000023.1_pt1 | contig 35989 bp, 33 predicted proteins | sample 7268181 | NCBI WGS metagenome assembly CAFBLP01 (sample SAMEA6814034, study PRJEB35770) | freshwater metagenome | biome: Freshwater; feature: Freshwater reservoir; material: water | place: Czech Republic | collected 2017-05-23 | depth 30m m | reverse complement strand
CGCGTGGCCGATGCTCCGGTGGGGTTCATGACCCGGTGCGTGGTTGACGGGTAGAAACCGCCGCTGGCCAGTTGGAGCATGTCGCCACAGTTGATCGCCAAGCTGCCATAGTCGCAGGGCACGTCGTGCCACATGCCGTCGACATCGCGGACCTGCAGACCCGGCTCGTTGGAGGCAGGCAGCACGGTGAGCAGGTTGATGTCTTCGTGTGCGGCAGCGCGCACTGCGCCCGTTGGTTCGTCGCCGCGTAGGGGCGGATACCGCAGCACGCGTAGCAGCGTGCGCCGACTGCCATCGAGCATTCGGTTGAGGGGGCGTGAGAACAGTGCCGAGACGGCGTCGGGGGTGTTGGTCTCGACCCAGCCGAGCAGGGTCTTGGCCAACTCGGTGGCCTGCTCGCCGTAGCGCAGCGCTGCGGCGCTGACGGTGTCGGGGTAACGACCCCAGGGATAGACATGGAAGAACTCCTTGATGTCCTTCACCGTGTTGCCCTTGGCCGTCTCGGACACGTCGGGTCCGAAGTACCCATCCTGGTGGTCGTCGTCGTAGCGATAGGCGAACTTGGTGTCGCTCTCGAAGAAGGCGAGCCACTCGTCGTAGATGCCCTGCACCATCGTGGCCGACAGTGGGTGGTTGACCAGTACGGCGAAGCCCGTCTCGCGAAGCGACCGGGTGAACGCCTGCGCCGCTCCGGCTGCGTGGAAGTCAACGACATCGACCTGCATGGCACCACGCTACCGCTGCACCCTCAGGCGCCGCTGGACCCTTGACCGATGGTCGCTTACTCCGTGGGGCGGACCAACACCACCGGGCAGGTGGCGTGGTGGGCGCAGTAGTTGGATACCGAGCCGAGCAGGAGTTCACGCACGGAGCCGGCCCCCCGTGAACCGACCACCAGCAGTTCGGCATCGGCGGCCAGGCGGACCATCTCCGGACCGGGACGACCTTGCGGTGTCTCGACGGTGTAGGGCACGCCGGCCGCTGCAACGCCGGCGTCGGCGATCATGCGCTCGGCGGTGGAGTTGGCCGACTGCATGATGACCTCCTTGTCGGGCGGTGGAATGTAGATGGGCTCGGAGGTGACGTACAGCGGGTACTGCCAGCTGTAGACGATCTGCAGCGCTGCGCTGCGCAGCTTGGCTTCATCGACCGCCCATTTCAGCGCATGCGCAGAGCCTTCCGAGCCATCGATACCCACAACGATTTTTCCCATGCCTGCATCGTGGTCGCTGCTGTGACCGATCACTAGGGCAAAAGGTCCCGACCGTGCCACGCCCGAACCTGCCCAGGGTCGTCGGGGATGGTGTCGGTCGGGCACACAGGTTGATGCGGTGGTCTGTGTGCGACGATACGAGGGTGACACTCAGCGCGCTGGACAGGCGCATCATCGCGCTGGCCCTTCCAGCATTGGGTACCCTGGCCATCGAGCCGCTGTACATCCTGGTCGATACCGCCATCGTCGGCCGGCTGGGTACCGCCAAGCTGGCCGGCCTCGCGATCGCAGGCACGGTGCTGCTCACCATCACGGCGCTGCTCGGCTTCATGCAATACGGGGTCACCCCCGAGGTTGCCCACGCCCGTGGTTCGGGAGACGGCGAACGGGCGCGTGTCGTGGCCAACGATGCGCTGTGGCTGGCGGTGTTGTTGGGAGTGCCGGTGGCGGTAACAGTGGCGCTGCTCGCCCGACCGCTGGCCCGCCTGCTCGGGGCGACCGGCGGGGTACTCGATGCGGCGACGACGTATCTGAGCATCAGCGCGATCGGTCTCCCGTTCGTGTTCATCACCCTGGTCGGTCATGGCGTGATGCGCGGTCACAACGACCTGCGCAAGCCGCTGCTGATCGTGCTAGCGGCCAATGTTGCCAACGTGGTGATCGAGATCGTGGTCGTCTACGGCTTCAAGATGGGCATCGCCGGTTCAGCGTGGAGCACCGTGGTGGTGCAGGTTCTGGCAGCGGGTGCATTTGCAACGATCCTCGGACCGCACCTCGCTCGGGTACGGCCGGCCTGGCAGCGGATCAAACCGTTCCTGGTGATCGGCGGGCATCTCGGACTGCGCAGTGCGGCCATGCTGGTGGTGTGGATCACCGTCACCCGGGTGGCTGCACATGTGGATACACCCACGCTGGCAGCGCACCAGGTGCTGTTCCAATTGTTCAGTTTCCTGGCGCTCATCCTCGATGCGTTGGCGATCCCGGCGCAGTCGTTGGTGGCAGGGGCCATGGGAGGCCTCGACGCCGGCAGCGCCATGGCCGTGGGATGGTCGAGCGCGAAGTTGTCGCTCTACGTGGGCGGCGGGTTGTGCGTGCTCGTGGGGGCGACCAGCCCGTTCGTGCCGCACATCTTCACCGGTGACGGTGCGGTGATCAGCCGTGTCACAGCGGGCTTGCTGTTCCTCGCCGTCATCCAAATACCCGGAGCTGTCGCGTTCGCTCTGGACGGCGCGCTGATTGGCGGACAGGATGGCAAGTTCCTCGGCCGGGCAGCAGTCTTCAACCTTGTTGCATATGCACCGTTCCTGATCGCCACGCTCGTGCACCCGGCGCTGGGCATCGGCGGTTTGTGGGGCGGACAGCTGGCGTGGATGACCTTGCGCGCCGTTGTGAATGCGCGCCGCTTCAAATCGAAGCGGTGGATGCCGGCGGTTGCCCTGACGGGCTGAGAGCAATCGATGCGATCAGGCAACGATGTTGACGGTACGGCCGGGGACCACGATGACCTTCTTCGGCGTGGCTCCACCGAGCGCGTTGATCACCTTGTCGTCGGCAAGGGCCGCAGCGCGCACGACATCGTCGCTCGCAGAGGTGGACACCACGATGCGGCTACGGAACTTGCCGTTCACCTGCACGGGCATCTCCACGGTGTCAGACAGCAGCAGGGCCGGATCGGCCACCGGGAACGGCGTGTGCGTCAGCGAGTCGGCATGACCCAGTTTGCGCCACAACTCCTCGGCCACATGTGGGCACAGCGGAGCGATCATCAACACCAGTGGCTCGGCGACGTCGCTGGGGCAGGCGCCCCGCTTGGTGAGCGCGTTGTTGAGCTCGATCAGCTTGGCAATGGCGGTGTTGAAGTGCAGTTCGTCCATGTCGGCGCGCACGTCGGCGATGGTGCGATGCAGTAGCCGCAGCGTGTCGGTATCGGCGGTGGCCCCAAGGCGCAGCTCGCCGGTTTCCTCGTCGACGAAGTTGCGCCACACGCGCTGCAGGAAGCGGTACATGCCCACGACATCGCGGGTCTCCCACGGACGCGAGGCGTCCATCGGGCCGGTGCTCATCTCGTAGAGCCGCAACGTGTCGGCGCCGTATGCGTCGTACATCTCGTCGGGAGACACGGCGTTCTTCAGGCTCTTGCCCATCTTGCCCCACTCGCGCCTGACGGGCTGGTCCTGATAGAAGAACTTGCCGTCGCGTTCTTGAACAGCGGTGGCATCGACGTACAGCTCGCGGCTGTCCTTGAACGCTGCAGCCAGGATCATGCCCTGGTTGAACAGGCGGTAGTAGGGCTCTTTCGAGCTGACATGGCCGAGGTCGAACAGCACCTTGTGCCAAAAGCGCGAGTACAACAGGTGCAGCACGGCGTGCTCGACGCCGCCCACATACAGGTCGACGCCACCCGGATGGCCATCGCCCTTTGGGCCCATCCAGTACTGCTCGACATCTTTGTCGACAAGGGCCTGATCGTTGGTGGGGTCGAGGTAGCGCAGTTCGTACCAGCACGAACCCGCCCACTGGGGCATCACGTTGGTATCGCGGTGATACGTGCGCGGGCCATCGCCGAGATCGATCTCGACATCGGTCCACCAATCGAGGCGATCGAGCGGTGACTCGGGGTTGCTGAACTCGTCGTCGGCGTCGAAGGTGCGTGGCGAGAACGACTCGGTCTCGGGCAGCAACACGGGCAGCGCAGTGTCGGGCAGTGCCACCGGGCCGAACTCGTCATACACGATGGGGAAGGGTTCGCCCCAGTAACGCTGACGGCTGAACAACCAGTCGCGCAACTTGAAGTTGACCGTGCCGTGCCCGCGATCGTGGGTGACCAACCAGTCGTGGGTGCGCTGCTTGCCCTCGGCGACCGAGGTGACGCCATCGAGGTCGAGCCCGTCGTCGTTGGCCGACTGTACATATGTGGCATCACCCGAGAAGGCTTCTGGCCAGGTGGACGTGTCGAGCGAGGGCTCGATGCCACGGTCGGCGAACCAGCTCGCCGGTGGCTGCTGGATAGCGGGGATGTCGAGCGCGAACTGACGGGCGAACTCGAAGTCGCGCTGGTCGCCACAGGGCACCGCCATGATGGCTCCAGTGCCGTATCCCATCAGCACGTAGTCGGCGATCCACACGGGCACCTGGGCACCGTTGACCGGGTTGGTGGCGTATGAACCGGTGAACACCCCGGTCTTTTCGCGTGTGGCGTCCTGGCGATCGATGTCCTTCTTGGCTGCAGCGGCGCGCTGGTAGTCGGCCACGGCGCCGGACTGGGCGGGCACAGTGAGCGTTGTGACGAGCGGGTGCTCGGGTGCGAGTACCACGAAGGTTGCCCCGAACAAGGTGTCGGCCCGGGTGGTGAACACCTCGATGTCGCCAGCGTTGGTTGCAAAGCGCACGCGGGCGCCCTCGCTGCGGCCGATCCAGTTGCGCTGCATCGCCTTGATCGCGTCGGTCCAGTCGAGCAGATCGAGATCATCGATGAGCCGGTCGGCGTACGCCGTGATGCGCATCATCCATTGGCGCATGTTGCGCTTGAACACGGGGAAGTTGCCGCGGTCGCTGCGACCATCGTTGGTGACTTCCTCGTTGGCCACCACGGTGCCCAGGCCGGGGCACCAGTTCACCGGGGCCTCCGACACATAGGCCAGGCGGTGGTCGTCGACGACGGTGCGCTGCTCGGCGGTGCTGAGCGCGGACCATGGGCGGCCGTCAGGGGTGGGGCGCTCGCCGGAGTCGAGGGCGGCGACCAGCTCGGTGATGGGGCGGGCGCGACCGGCGCCGTTGTCTGCGGCGGTGTCGTACCACGAGTTGAAGACCTGCAGGAAGATCCACTGCGTCCAGCGGTAGTACTCGGGGTCGGTGGTGGAGATGCTGCGCCGCTGGTCGTGGCTCAGTCCCAGGCGGCGCAGTTGGCGGCGCATGTTGGCGATGTTGGCAGCGGTGGTGATGGCCGGGTGTTGCCCGGTCTGCACGGCGTACTGCTCGGCGGGGAGCCCGAAGGCATCGAAGCCCATGGAGTAACACACGTTGTAGCCGGCCATGCGCTTGAACCGGCTGTACACATCGGTGCCGATGAAGCCCAACGGGTGCCCCACGTGCAGGCCGGCGCCCGAGGGGTAGGGGAACATGTCGAGCACGAACATCTTCTCGCGTCCGGCTACCGCAGCAGGGTCGCCGAGCGGACCCGAGGGGTTGGGTGCCTCGAAGGTGTGGTGCTGGTCCCACCAGTCCTGCCAGCGCAGTTCGATGTCCTGGGCGAGCGTTGATGAATAGCGAAAGGGGGGCGTGTCGGAGTCGGCGCGAGCCATAGACCCCAGAGTTTACGAGCGCGCCGTGTGGATGACGCGTTCCTGACTGGTTCGGGTCAGGCACCCATAGATTTGGCGATCATGCCGCTGAGGGTGGTCATCTCTACTTCGCCGCTGGTGCGGAACAGCACCTTGCCCTGCGCATCGAGGAACACGAACGTGGGGAAGCCGGTGAGGCCGAGCGCATCGGCGGCTACACGTGTGCCGCTGTCAGCGAGGACCGGCCATGGCCAGCCTTCTGTGCTGAGCCACGACGACGGCGGGAAGTTGGGCTTATCGGGGCTGGTGCCGGTGGCGATACCGACCACGTTCACGCCAGCGGGGAGCTTGCCAGCCTTGTTCCAGTCGACCAGACGGGGCACCTCGCGCTGACAGTGAGGGCACCAGTGCGCGAGCAACACGACGAGCGTGGGTGCGCCCGGCTTGATGCTCACGGGTGTTCCGTCGAATGAGGCGCCGACGATTTCTGGGGCCTGTGTGCCGACGGCAGGATCGGTTGCCGATCCGTCCATCGGGGCCAGTGGCACACCCGTGACCGTCACCGGCCGGTATTGCTCGAGGTCGGCCGACGGGGCGGCGGTGATGGGCTTGTTGTCGCCGGTGAAGGCAATGACGGCGGCGATACCGACCACGGCGACCAGCAGCGCGCTGATGATGATCCACAACGTGGTGGTGGGGTTCTTCTTGCCCTTCTTCCGGGCAGGCATCTTCGGGCTGGGGGAAGCCACGGTGTTACTCCTTGGTCGTGAGGGGGGTTTCGGTGTTGTCGAGTGATTCGTCATCGAGCATGGCGGGGGAGGGCAGGCTGGCGAGGAGGGCGATGGCCACGAACCCAACGAGCGCCATGAACGGCAGGGTCACGAACCCGAAGCGCTCGAACCATACGTACTCGCAGGGGATGGTGGTGTTGCACACGCCGGTATCGAGTTGCGGGAAGCGCTCGAGCAGATAGTGGTAGCTGGAGATGATGATGCCGATGCCCGCCAGGGGCAGGACGTACACCCGCACCGCCCGATCGCGCCGGAAGGCTGCAATGGTCAAGATGACCGCCAGCGAGTACATGACAATGCGTTGGTACCAGCACAGCGTGCACGGCAGGTAGTGGGCGGACTCGGAGAAGTAGAGGCTGCCGAACATGCAGGTGATGGCGATCATCGCGGCCAGGGCGAGGCCCGCCGGAGACAGCGCCACCAGTAGGTCACGGGCGGTGGGCACGCGTACGGATGCGATGCTGATACCGATCAGGACCAGGACGAATGCGAGCACGGCCACGCCGAGCGTGGCAAAGAACAACTGCGCGTGTAACACATTCACTGTTGATTAGTCGTTGTGAACCGAGGCAAAGTTCCCCCGCCCACTAGTTTGTGGAGGTCTATGTCACTGATCACTGGTTCCATCACCGACCGCCTGCAGCGTGCCGCCGACCGTCCCACCGGTGTCCGCTTCGTCGGATCGTCGGTCACGCCCACCGAAGGCCCGGATTTCTTCTCGTGGGGGCAGATCCACGACGAAGCCCGTGCCGTCGGCGCAGCCCTGCAGGCGCGTGGTCTGGTGCCGGGCGACCACGTCGCCATTCTCGGTCCCACCAGTCGTTCGTTGATGACCATCATCCAGGGTTGCTGGCTCAGCGGGATCGCCAGCATGGTGCTGCCGCTCCCCATGCGGATGGCGTCACTCGAGGCGTTCGTCGAGAGCACGCGGGCGCGTATCCTGCACGGCGACGCCAAGTTGGTGCTCATCGACGATGCGCTCGCTGCCTTCTACCAGTCGGGTCCCGGCGACCCGCCGCTCGAGCCGATGGCAGCCGTCATGCCGCGCCCGGGCAATCCCTCGGGTGAGCGCCTCGAGATTCCGGCCAACGACCCCGAACGCCTCGTCATCTTGCAGTACACCAGCGGTTCCACCAGCGAGCCAAAGGGCGTGATGATCCCTGATCGGGTACTCACCGCCAATATCGACGCTTCGTGTGCGGCGGCCGAGCTCGGCCCCGATGAGGTCATGGTGTCGTGGTTGCCGTTGTACCACGACATGGGCCTGGTCGGGTTCCTGTCGATCCCGATGACCAACGGGTGCCAGTTGGTGCAGGCGGCACCGCAGGACTTCATGGCCCACCCCGGCAACTGGATGCAGTGGATCAGCGACAATCGCGGCACTGCCACCGCCGGACCCAACTTCTCCTGGGTGCTGGCCACGAGGGCCCTCAAACGCATGGAGGGTCTCGACCTGTCGCAACTCACGCTCGCCCTCAGCGGAGCCGAACCCGTCGACCCCTCCGCCGTCGAGGCGTTCGTGGCGGCGGCTGCCCGCTTCGGCTTCAAGCCCGGCAGCGTGTTCCCAGCGTTCGGCATGGCCGAGGTCGCGATTGGCGGCGCCTTTCCGCCCCGCCACCGGGGTCTGCGAACCGATGACGTGGACCGCGTCGTGCTCGAGCGCGATCGAGTTGCCAGGCCCATCGACATGACCCCCGACACCGAGGCCGATGCCGTGCGTCGCCTGCCGCTGCTGGGTCGTCCGGTGCCCGATCTCGAGATGTGCATCGTGCATCCCGACACCCGCCAGGAGTTGCCCGAGCGCCATGTTGGCGAACTGCTCATCCGCGGCACCTCGGTGACCCCCGGCTACTACAAGCGGCCCGATGCCACGGCCGCGATGTTTCGCGACGGGTGGTTGTGCACGGGCGACCTCGGCTACATGCTCGATGGCGAACTCGTGCTGTGCGGTCGCATCAAAGATGTCATCATCGTCGGTGGCCGCAATGTGTTCCCCGAGGACATCGAACGTGCGGTCGGCGGGCTCGACGGCGTCCGCGCCGGCAATGTGATTGCCTTCGGCATCGAGGGCTACAAGGGCAAGGAAACCGTCATTGTCGTGGCCGAGGTGCGCACCGAGGACCCGCTGGCGGTGCGCGAGGCCATCCACCATCGCACCATCGAGGTGTGTGGCCTGCCGCCTCGCGACGTGATGCTGGTGAAGGCCGGCACGCTGCCCAAGACATCGTCGGGCAAACTGCAGCGCGCCAAGTGTCGCGAGCAGTACCTCAACGAAGAACTCGAACTCTTCGCGCCGTCCTGATCCAGATGAAGGTCGTCTACACACCGTTGCACCTGCAGCACGACCCGCAGACCGGCATCGAGCAGTCGCGGCTCATGTCGCCGTGGGAGCACGTTGGCCGGGGCGAAGCCATTCACGCCACGCTGCGCGACGACACGCGTTTCCAACTGGTGGCGCCCACGGAGTGGGGCACATCGCCGATCGCCGCCGTGCATGATCCGGGTCTGCTGCGTTTCCTCAGCACTGCCTGGGCCGAGTACCAGGTCGCAGCCGGCCCAACGGCCGATGTGGTGCCCGACGTCTTCTACCGGCCGGCCCTGCGCCACGGTATGACCGAGGGGCGTGAGCCTGTCTCGGTGAACGGCCGCCTGGGGTGGTGGTGCTTCGAGACCACCACGCCGTTGACCAATGGGACCTATACGGCTGCGCTCGCTGCGGTGGACACCGCACTTTCGGCCACGCAGTTGGTGCTCGGCGGAGAGCGGTCGGCGTACGGCCTGTGCCGGCCTCCGGGGCATCACGCCACGACCACGCTGTACGGCGGTTATTGCTATTTCAACAATGCCGCAATCGCAGCGAACCATGTGGCTGCGACCACCGGTACCAAGGTGACCGTGCTCGACGTCGACTACCACCATGGCAACGGCACGCAGGAGATCTTCTACTCGCGCGACGACGTGCAGTATGTGTCGCTGCACGGTGATCCCACCAACGCCTATCCGTACACGGTGGGCTATGCCGACGAGACCGGAGCAGGCAGGGGAGCGGGACTCAACCTCAACCTGCCACTGCCGGCGCGTACCGACGACGACGCCTACGTGGCGGCGTTGGAGCGGGCGTGCGAAGCCATCGGGGCGTTCGGCCCCAGCCTGGTGATCGTGTCGTTGGGCCTCGACACCTTCATCACCGACCCCATCTGCGACCTGTCGGTCACCGCCGATGGATTCGAGCGATGCGGCGCGCTGGTGAATGCGCTGGACCTGCCCACCGTGGTCCTGCAGGAGGGCGGATACGACGTTGCGGCGCTGGGCGACAACGTGCGCCGCTGGTTGGTCGGTCTCGGCGCCTAGAGGTAGTAGCCGCTGATGTCAATGATGAACTGGGTGCCGCCGCCGCCTGCGAACACCTTGACGTGGCGGGTGGTGTCGAGGGCGACGAGGGTGCCGTTGGCAAGCACGCCGGTAGTGGGCGTCCAGTTGATGGTTGATGCGCTGAATCCAGCGGCGTCACCGGGTGTGACAGCGAGGAAGCCAGAACCGGGTGACGGAATGACGGTGAGGTTGTACGCGATGGCGGTGGCGCCGGCGGGGACGACGTCGAGGCTGTTGACGACCCCGCTGGAGATGTCGATGCCATCCTTCACGCTGACGGAGCGACTGCTGCCTGCGGCGAGCGTGCCCCCGGCGAGACGCGAGTCGTAGACGCGGGTTGGGTTGATGACGTGCAGCGCGCCGGCCGTGGTGCCGCCGCCGAGCTTGCGCCAACTGCCAGGGGTGCCATCGACGTAGCACACGAACCAATCGCCCTCGCCGTCGCGGATGAGCTCGCCGAGTCTGTGGTCGCCCGATGTGGGAGCTCCGCCCGGAGTGTGCTCGACGACGAAGAGGCGCCCGTTGCCGACCGCCGCAATGTCATATCCAGCTGTCGATGTCCCGGCAACACCGATTCCCTCGTTCGACATTCCGAACACGCCGGCGGCGCCGGGACCTCCGAGCGCCTCGCCCACGATGCCGAAGCCTCCGATGACGGTCGACGCTCCGAGCACGCCGTTTGTTACTGCTGTGGTGGCATAGCCGGCCACGGCGGCCGGATAGGGCGACCCTGCATCGGGTGAGGCGTCGCTGACCAGAAAGAGGTTGTCGCCGCTGCTCGTCGCCGGGGAGTAGTCGAGGTGGGTCTTCTTCGCTGTCGTTGCCATCGCTGTGTTGATGTCACCAAAGGCAACAGCGGCTGCGTAGCCGGGCAGCGCCGCCGCCGGTGACGCCGATGTTGTCGTACCCAGGATCACGGCGGCCGCAGCGGTTCCGCCGGCGATGGCGAACAGGCGCCGACGACTGGTGACAGCAAGCTCGTCTGCTACGGCGGTATGAGCGGGGCCGGCGGGAGGCTCAGGTTGCTGGGCCGCAGCAAGCGTGCCGCTGGACTGCAGCTGCGTTGCCTTCAACTCAGCGAGTTCGGCCCGAACGGCGGCCAGTTCGGCGACGATGCAAGCCAGTACATCGTCGGTGGCCAGTACATCGTCGGTGGCTGGTGGTGTCATGGTTTCTGCCTGTCTGGGGTGGGGTCAATCAGCCGAAATCAGGGTGAGCTGTTCATCCAGAGCAGCGTTGCGGATACCTGTGGAGCCACCATCCGCGACGGCCGAGTTTCGTCACAGTAACAGGGACTCTGCGCGTCGATGAGCACGCCGTGGGCCGGGGACGGGGAACACTCCGCACGCGAGTGGCGGTCAACATGCCAAAAGCCTCTATGCGCGGCCGTTGGCGTCCGGAAGGGTTGGGGCAACGGGTCCCATTCGGGAGCCGGTCCGCTGGACGAAGGGTGTGTCACCATGAAGCAATCTGGGTCAGTGAGCCTGTCGAGAGCGCGGTGGGCCGCGGTTGGCGCTGCCGTTGCTGTGTCGCTCGGCGCAGGTGGATTTGCTGTCACCAACGCGATCGTCAATCCCGTGATCAGCTCCGGGCAGCGGGCAGTGTTCGTAGCGATCACCCCGTGCCGGCTGTTCGACCTGCGTCCACCGGATCTACAGGTGGGACCACGTGGCGCGCCGCTGACAGCCGGAGAGGTCTACACCCAACCGGTTGTCGGCACGAACGGTCATTGCGTGATCCCTGCCGAGGCGGTGGCGGTTGCGATGAACGTGACCGCCGTTGGTGGCTCGGCAGCGAGCTATCTCACGATCTGGCCAGCCGACGCTGACCGGCCGCAGGCGTCCAACCTCAACTGGGTCCCTGGCTCGCCGCCCACTCCGAACAAGGTCGATTCGAAGTTGTCGGCCGACGGCAAGATCAAGATGTTCAACCCCGCAGGCACGGTGTCGGTCCTGGCCGACGTGGTGGGGTACTACGCCGACCACGACCACGACGACCGGTACTACACGAAGGCGGAGGTGCGGTCTGACATCGTGATGAGCCACAGCGTGCTGGCGTTTGTGAACGCCGGAATGCCGCCCACGTCTGTGGGCCTCTACGCCAACGCGACCAGAGTGACCGGTGGTAACGGTGCGATCGAGATGCCGATCATCGGGCCGCTGAGTCAGTTCGGTGTCGCATACGGGCTGAAGAGCGTCACCTATTGCATCAAAGACGCCAGTGGTGTCGCCAAGGTCGACACGATCAATGTGGAGCGCACGGCCGTGGCGAACGTCGACCACTTCGACTACACGGACCGTACGGCTGCTGGGTGCTACACGGTGGCCATCAACGACTACATCGGTACAAGCTTCATGTTGACGATGTTCCTTGGGGGTGGGAGTGGGTTCATCGACATCACTGGCCTGACCTCCACCTGGGCGCCAGCGATGATCGTCATGTCCGACGACTCCGGTACCACCGTGCCGGCCGGGCAGGATCCGTCGAAGACCCCGTGATGCCCTCTGCGGCGAACTGTTACGAGGCCTTCACGTCCTCGAGCACCTTCTGCCAACGAACCGGATCGGTCTTGTACGGGGCGTAGAAGCTGATCCGTTGGATGACATCGCCGTAGCGTCGGTGCAGCTCGGGCGCAATCTGCTCGGGCTCACCGACCACGGCGAAGGTGTTGAGGATCTCGTCGTCGATGAGGTTGCCCATCTCGACCCACTTGCCCTGCTTGCTCAGCGTGTTCAGCTGCTCCTGCAGGCCGCCCCATCCGTGGATGTCGAGCACGTTCTTGTAGGCGGGGGTGGATCCGTAGAAGGCAATCTGTTGGCGGGTACCGGCAACGGCTGCCGCCATCTCGGCGTCGGTGGTACCGGTGACCACGAAGCTGGGCCCGACGATCTCGAAACCCTCCATGGTCTTGCCCGCCTTGGCGCGGCCGCGGGCCAGCGCCGGGATGGTGACCTCGCGCAGATACTTCTCGGTGGTGAAGCCGTGACAGATGAAGCCGTCGCACACCTCGCCGGCAACCTCGGTCATCAGCTCGCCGACACCGGCAAGGAAGATCTTGGGAACGCCGTAGGCGCTGATGTCAGATGCCTCGGGGGCGAAGAACGGCGTCATCAGCGTGTGCGTGTAGAACTCGCCGCGAAACGCCAGCGGAGTGCCGTTGAGCCATGTGTCCCAGATGGCGCGCATGGCCAACACCATCTCGCGCATGCGGGCGGCGGGGTGGCTCCACTCCATGCTGAACCGCTTGGTGATGTGCGGCTTGATCTGGCTGCCGAGACCCATCACGAAACGGCCCTTCGAGAAGCTCTGCAGATCCCAGCCGATGTTGGCGAGCGTCATGGGGTTCCGGGCGAATGCAACAGCGATCGAGGTGCCCAGTTCGAGCGTGGTGGTGTGTTCGGCGGCGAGCAGCAGCGGGAAGAACGGGTCGTGACTGGTCTCGGCCGTCCATGCGCCGGTGTAACCGGCGGCCTCCACTTCCTTGGCTTGTGCGGCGACCTTGCTCAGGTCCGTGCCGATGCCTCCATCAACCTTCATGTGTATGCCCCCTGTGACGACGTGCTGTACGCAACGTAGTGCCCGGCCGGCGGCGGGCAGAACTCGCAGCGCACGTATCAACCCGAGCGGCCGAGGAGGTCCTCTTTCCATGCGCGGAACCTGCTGTGTCGTGCGCCGCTGGGGCCGAGCCCGTCCCCGTTCCCATCGGGGAACAAGCGGAAGATCATCTGGCGTTGGAGGTCGTCGGCATCGCCAGCCCAGTACCGTGCGTCGCCACCGCTGGCCGGCCCGGCCCGCCATAACAACCACGGCCCGATGCGTCGCTTGTAGGTAGCGGTCGGCTGATGGGGGAGGTCATCGCCGAGGTGCAACAATTCGGCGGGCGCCTCCACCCAAGCGAGGGCAACGATGTTGCGGTCGCGCGTCGGTGTATCGGGCAGGTCAGCGGTGTGGACCGGCGTGTTGTCGTCGGGCCGCTCGTCGTAGCGCAGTGCCGGCGTTGCGGGCACGGTCAGTTGTCGTTCTGGTCGCGCAGGTATTGCTCGAGCTCGGCGGCCAGTTCGTCGCCCGTGGGGATCTCGGCAGCGGTGAACTGTGTGGTTGGCAGTGCGCCCTGCAGCGTCTGCTGCTCGCTGTTGTCGTACAGCTTCTCCAGCTCGGCGACCATGGCGCGGTGTTCGTCGTTGCCGGCCACCAGTTCGTCGAGGCGCTGACGCTGGATGACGGTTTCCTGGCGGGCGGCAGCGCCATCGATGCGAAGACCGGCCGCCTGATTGAGCCCGGTGAGCAGTGCAACGGTGGCGGCGGGGTAGGCCATCGAGGAGATGTAGTGCGGTACCTGGACCCAGATACCCAATGCATCGATGCCCTGTTGGTGGAAGGAGTGCTCGAGCACGGCGGCCACCCCGGCGGGCACGTCGATGGAGTTCTTCAGCATCCGCAGTTCCTCGACGAGCGCTGGCGACGGCGACGAGATGGAGAGTCGTGCCTGGCGGGTGTGGGGCGATGCGAAGGGGTGAGCGCCCAACGCAACCATGCGCTTCACGCCGAGGCGCACGCCGAGCGATGCCGCCTCGCGGCCGAACCGCTGCCACGCCATGTCGGGTTCGGGTCCGGTGAGCAACAGCACATCGCGACCATCGAGGTCGTGGCCGTGCTTGACCTCGATATCGGGCCAATCCAAGCGGGTGTTCACTCCCTCGCGTAGCTCCATGGTGGGCCGCCGTGCCCGGTAGTCGATGAAGCTGTCGCCATCGAACACGGCGATGGTGCGAGCGTTGCATTCGGAATCGAGTGTGGACATGGTCGCCGCCGCTGCACCGCTGGCATCGATCCAGCCGGTGAGCATGACCACGAGCGTGGGCTCGTGCAACAGCGGAGCCATGCCGCCGACGATGGAGTAGGCATCGCTCATGCCAGACGCTCGAGTGCTTCGGCGGCTTTGGCGGCGGCTCCATCGACCTGCAGCTTGAACGGCAGCAGTTCGGCGGGGTCGCGATCGCCGAGTGCGCCGCCGAGGTAGCGCGAGTACACGCCTTCGAGAATGCACGCCAGCTTCCAGTACGCGAAGGCGATGTAGAAGTCGAGCTGCGACAGGTCGCGGCCGGTGATGCGGCCGTAGCGCTCGGCCAGGTCGGCGCGGTCGAGGAAGCCAGGCGATGACGTGGACGAGCCCGTCCATGCCGAGGCATCGTCACCGGGGCCGGTCCAGTACACCATCAGCAGTCCAAGGTCGGCCAACGGGTCGCCCAGCGTGCAGATCTCCCAGTCGAGGACGGCAATGACATCGCCATGGTCGTTGACCATGCAATTATCGAGGCGGTAGTCGCCGTGCACGATGGTGGCCGGGCCCTGCGCAGGAATGCGCTGCAACAGTCCGTCGTGAACCAGGTCGACGGCGGGGAGTTCGCGGGTCTTTTGTGAGTTCCAGTTGCTGTACCAGCGCTTCAGCTGCCGGGCGATGTAACCATCGTGCTTGCCGAGATCGTCGAGGCCGGCGTCGCCCAGGTCTACGGCGTGAATGGCGGCCATGGTGTCGACGATGGATTCGCTGGCATGGCGTCGTGCATCGGGCGAAAGCACGGCCATTGCAGTGGCGCCATCGCGGATGACATGGCCGTCGACGAAACCCATCACATAGAACGGCACGCCGTTGACCGCAGGGTCGTCGCAGTAGCCGAGTGCGGGTGCCACCGGCACACGACTGTCCTGCAGGCCAGAGATGATGCGGTGCTCGCGGCCCATGTCGTGGGCGCTTGCCAGCACATGACCGAGCGGCGGTCGACGCAGCACGTAGCGGCTGCCGTCGGCGCCGGTGACAGCGAACGTGAGGTTGGAGTGGCCGCCGGCAATCACCGTGAAGGTGAACGGGGCGTGGGCGCCTGACACGTGCGCCTGCAACCAGGCGGTGACGGACGGGACATCGATACCGGGGACGTCGCTCATTGCTTGCACACGGTACCCGCACCGGGGTGCCTCCACACGCTGGTGACAACCCGTAGCTGTCGCCGGTATCGTGCCGATATGTCCATTGATGTCACCGAGGCAACCTTCCAGACAGAGGTCATCGACCGCTCCAGCACCACGCCCGTCATCGTCGATCTCTGGGCCCCGTGGTGCGGCCCGTGCAAGACCATCGGCCCGATCCTCGAACGGGCCACCGACGCCACCAACGGCAAGGTCATCTTGGTCAAGGTCAATGTCGACGAGAACCCCGGTATCTCCCAGGCGTTCCAGGTGCAGTCCATCCCTGCCGTGTACGCGCTGAAGGACGGTCAGGTCGTCGACGGTTTCGTGGGCGCCTACCCCGAGCACGTGATCGAACAGTTCGTGCAGTCGCTGCTGCCCACCGAAGAAGAAAACGCGCTGGTGGCGCTCATCGAAGCAGGCGACGAGACCAGCCTGCGCGCCGCGCTCGAACTCGAGCCCGGTAACGAAGATGCCATCGTCGCGCTCGGCGATCTGCTGGTGCTGTCGTCGCGTGGCGAGGAGGCGCTGGCGCTGTTGGCGCGTATCCCCGAGTCCGAGCGCACCCGGAAGGTTGCTGCCGCTGCCCGGCTCAGCCAGACGGTCATCGATGATTACGACGCGCAGCTCACGGCGCTACTGACGCGGGTGAAGGCCGACGAAGAAGCCCGCCAGGAGTTCGTCGACATCCTCGAGTTGATGGGCAACGACGATCCCCGTACCGCCGGATACCGCAAGCAGCTCACCGCTCGCCTGTTCTGATGGCGCCAGTCGGGCCGTGTCGGCGACCCATTTTTCGCGGGTTACAGTGCGCTCATGCCGTTTGAACGACGCGACGGGTTCCGTCTGTGGGTAGGAGGTCCTGTGCCGAAGGGATCTGACGGCATCACCCTTGGCTCGCTGGTCATCGTGCGTGACGGGGCGCAGCATTCCACGGCGCTGCTGCGCCATGAACGCGTACACGTGCGCCAGTGGCGTCGGCACGGCGTGGTCGGATTCGGCGTGCGCTACGTCGGCTCGTACCTCGTGTGGCGCATGCGGTTGAAGGGGCACCGTGGGGCCTATCTGCGGATACCGCTGGAAATAGAGGCCGAATGGGTGGCGCGTCGATCCGTGTCCACCGCTGTGCGCGATCACGATCTGGCCACCGCAACCCCGTCCTGAGCCCTGTTGGTTGCGCTCCCATGAATCGTCGGTAGCGTTCTCGGTGGCTTCCCCCGAATGATCACCGGCGCGACTGCGCTGTGGCTGCGGGAGGTCATATGCATCCGTTACCCGATCGGCCGCCGCCGTCGCGCCCGATCAGCGAGACCATGCACGCCTGGTTGCAGTGGTTCGGTGTGGCGCGTCTCGCTGTCACGGCACTCGCCGTACTGGGCGTTGGCGCAGGGGGATACTGGTTGCTGCGCAGCCCGCCCACGGCAGTGGAGAGCACGCTGCCGTATGCCGCGCCAGCCGGCCCCACCAGTATCCACTCCTCGGTAGGCCCCACCCCGTCCACCTCGTTGGTGTCGTCTGCGTCCACCAACCCGGTGCCGCCGCCGCCGCCGCAGGAGGCAGTGCAGCATGAGATCCTGGTGTACGTCACCGGTGCCGTGATGTCGCCGGGGGTGTATCGGCTGGCCGCAGATTCGCGTATCCAGCAAGCGATCGCTGCCGCTGGTGGTCCGGGGATCGATGCAGATCTCGATGCGATGAACCTGGCGGCAACCATGCGCGACGGCGACCGCGTGTATGTGCCGCACCGCGGCCAAGCAGTGCCCGCCGAGGTGGGGGCCAGCGGATCCGGTGCATCGGCTCCGCCGATATCGGTCGGGCCCACTGGCCCGGTCGATCTCAATCGGGCCACGGTGGAGCAACTCGACGCGCTGCCGGGCATCGGGCCCGCCACGGCCGCTGCCATCGTGAACCATCGAGAGCAGCGGGGACCGTTCTCCAGCATCGACGATCTGCTCGACGTGCCCGGAATCGGCCCGGCAAAGCTCGACGCCATCCGTGCACTGGTCACGGTATGAGCCCGGCGGGGTATCGGTGTTGCGGGGGGCAGCACCGCGCTGGTGCCATCCTCAGGGTGCGACGCCGCCAAGCAACAGCTCGATGGCCATCAGCCCCACGCCCACGCCCAGCCAGATACCGGCAGCGAGCCAGGCGAACTCGCGCCAGAAGTCGCGCCATGACGCCACCGGCGATCGCGTGGCCCGACGGGCGGCCAGCAGACCAACGACGAGCCACAGCACGATGCTGGCCACAACGCCCATCACGAACCGCCCCGACTCGGTGGTCAGCGGAATACCGGCGGCCAGCAGCACCGGTGCAGCCAGTACCACGGCGGCAAAGCCGGTCAGCCCACGAGAGGTCGCTGTGTTGCCGTGCAACAGCAGCCATGCCACAACGCCGAGCGTCGCTGCGGGCGCCAGGGCCACGAACGGGCCGAGCCGACGGATGCGCAGCCGAAAGGCGCGCGGGCCATGCGGCACGGCCGGGTGCGGGTAGGTGCCAGCCGTGCTCATGAGTCGAGCGTATAGAAGCGGCCGCACCGCGTGGTGGCAGGTGCTCCCCACCGCTCACTTGGCCTTGGCGACGGCAACCGTCGTGCTGGGCATCTGGCTGCAGCGCCCCATGCCGGTCGTGGGCGTTGTCTGTGGCGCGTTCGTCGTGCATCGCAGGCCGCAACTGGCAGTGCTGTGCGCTGTCGTCGGCCTGCTGGGCGTACAGCTCTCAAACCTGTCGTGGGCCCGGGCATCGCCGGATCGACTCGGTCCGTTTGCCGGTGTCGCCTGTCTGACCACCGATCCGGCGCCCAGAGGCGGTGCCGTGGTCGCAGTGTTCGAGATTCAGGGCCAGCGCTTCGAAACCTGGGCGCGTGGTTCGCCGCGGCGGCGCCTGCACAATCATCTGGCAGGTGAGTGTGCCCGAGTGCAGGGCACGCGCCGTGCGCTCACGGGTGTCGGCCGTCGCCGCGCAGCGGTCCGCCATGTGGTCGGCGGCTTCGACATCGCCGTCGTTGGTGATTGGGTGCAGGGCTCGCCGCTGGACCGCGCATCCAACCGGGTGCTGCGGCTGTTCGGTTTGGGGGCCAGCCGGCTGCGGGCCCCCGACGACGCATTGTTTGCCGGCCTCGTCATCGGTGACGACCGCAACGAACCGCCGGGGATGGTCGAGCAGTTCCGCGCCTCGGGCCTGTCGCATCTCACAGCCGTTTCCGGTCAGAACGTCGGATTTTTCCTGGCCGCCGCGTCGCCGTTGCTGCGCCGGCTTCGTCCCGCGCCGCGGTGGCTGCTCACGTTGGCGCTCATTGCCTGGTTCGTCGCGCTCACGCGGTTCGAGCCGTCGGTCCTGCGCGCCGGGGTGATGGCGGGTATTGCTGCCACCGGCTATCTGACCGGTCGCGAGCACCCGCCCACGCGGGTGCTCGTCGTGGCCGTCGGCGTGTTGGTGCTCATCGATCCGTTGCTGGTGTGGTCCGTGGGCTTCTGGCTGTCGGTCGGCGCCACCGCAGGTGTTGCCCTGCTCGGTACGGCGCTGGTGGCGTACCTGCCGGGCCCCCGTTGGATCGCTGTGCCCGCTGCGGTCACGTTGGGGGCCCAGGCCGGCGTTGCCCCGGTGAGCCTACTTGTGTTCGGCACCATGCCGCTGGTGTCGGTACCGGCAAACCTGCTGGCTGTGCCGGTGGCCGGTTTCGTCATGCTCTACGGTCTGCCCGCCGGTTTGGTGGCCGGCTCGGCTGCTCACCTGCTCGGCGGCCGATTGGCCGAACTGGTGCAGATGCCCAGCGCAGTGGGCACGCGCTGGGTGGCCACGGTGGCCGGCCTGGGTGCCCGCCTCTCGCCGGGTGCGGTGTGGACCGTCGTTGGATGGTCGGTGCTGGTGCTGGTGATCCTGGCCCGACTGGTTGCCGGTCGCCGCCGGGACTATGCCAAGGTGGTGCACCATGGCGCTGCATCTCATCACCGGTGACGACGAATCACTGGTGCTCTCCGCGGTCACCGAACTGGTACACCGCCTTGTTGGTTCGGGCGACCGCACGCTGATGGTCGACGACTTCTCGAGCGACGACTACGAACTGCGTGCCGTGGTCGACGCCGCCCAGACCATGCCATTTCTCACCGACAAACGCGTGGTGATCGCACGCGGCATGGGTCGTTTCAACGCCGACGACGTGGCTCCACTGGTGGCGTACCTGGGTGACCCACTGCCCAGCACCGATCTGGTGCTCGTGGGCGGCGGTGGCCGGCTGGCCAAGGCGCTCACCGACGCGGCCAAGAAGGCCGGCGCCACCTCCACCAATACGGCGCCACCGACATCGAAGCGCGATCGCTCGCTGTGGATCGAAGAGCAGGTGGCCGCAGCCGGGATGAAGCTGGATCCGTCGGCACTGGCGTTGATCGCCGGGTGGATGGGCGAGGAAGCGGGTCGCCTGTCGGGCGTGCTCGAGACACTGGCCTCCACCTACGGCGCTGCGCAGAAGTTGAGCGCGACCGACATCGAACCGTTCCTCGGCGATGCGGGCTCGGTCCCGCCGTGGGACCTCACCGACGCGATCGATCGCGGCGACACCACGCCGGCGCTCGAACTGCTGGCCAGGATGATGCAGTCGCGGCACCCGCTGCAGCTGATGGCCACGTTGCACATCCATTACGCGCGCATGCTCAAGATCGATGGCGCCGATGCAGATTCCGAGCAGGCTGTGGCCACGCTGCTGGGCATCAAGCCCGGCTTCCCGGCGCGCAAGGTGCTGGATCAGTACCGTCGCTTGGGCAGCGGGGGGGTCGCCAGGGCCATCGAGCTATTGGCCCAAGCCGATCTCGATCTGCGTGGCCGGCGCGATCTGCCCGAGGAGTTGGTGATGGAAGTGCTCGTGGCCCGGCTCAGTCGGCTCAGCCCGGCGCCAGCCCGCCGCCGCTGACCTGAGGCGCCGCAGCAGTGTCAGAGGCATCCGGGCTTGAAGGCAGGGCGGCAGCTGCTTGGTGGCGCGAGCTGGTGCTTTTTGCGCTCGGCTCGGGGGCGGCCCGCGTCTCATGTCCTGTAGCTGTTCACAAGGGACTGGGCGCTTCGGCCGCTGGAATCGGCCTGTTCGCCGGGTGCATCCTGGGCGGGCTGCATTTCGAGAACCAACTATAGTTCGATAGATGACTGTTTGGCGAACTATGGTTGAATGGTGTTGCGCATGGTTCGCGTTCGCGAACCAAGCTCCAGATGCAAACGGCTGTAGTGCGAGCATCGTCGGAATTGTGGACTATGGAGGATGGCGGAGGTGAAGTCGAACCAGCGTGCGGGGCACCTCGTAACGCAGCTCGCAGGCTACAAGGCCTTCGAGCCGGCAGCTTTGCCGCCAGATCCTCCGATCGCGTATGACATCGAGCTGGTGAGCGTGCTTTCCGTCGCCAGCGCCGCGCTCGGTCGCTTGGATGGTCTGGCCAACACGTTGCCAGATGCGGGACTGTTCTTGGCGATGTACGTCCGGCAGGAGGCATTGCTGAGTTCGCGGATCGAGGGCACCGAGTGCACTCTTGATGACATCATTGCGCACGACCTGTCGCCGGAGGCTCCAGCCAGTCTCGACGTGGGCGAGGTGGTCAACTACGTCGCTGCCCTCGATCATGGAATCTCACGCCTCTCAGACCTTCCCCTGTCGAACCGGTTGCTTCGTGAAGTGCACGGAGTGCTCTTGCGGTTCGGCCGCGGATCGGACAAGACGCCCGGGGAGTTCAGGCGAACCCAGAACTGGATCGGACCGCTTGGCTGCGCCATTGCCGATGCGAGCTTCGTGCCGCCGCCCGTGCATGTGATGAGAGACGCACTGGGCGACCTCGAGAAGTTCATTCATGCGAGCGACTTGCCTGTCCTCGTTGTCGCAGGTCTTGCGCATGCTCAGTTCGAAACCATTCACCCGTTCCTGGACGGGAACGGACGAAGCGGCCGTCTGCTCATCTCGTTGTTGCTGCACGACCGTGGCGCGTTGTCGCGGCCGGTGCTGTATCTCAGCACGTACCTCAAGCAACATCAGACCGAATACTTTCGGCATCTCACAGCCATCCGATCCGAAGGAGATTGGGAGGGCTGGTTGAAGTTCTTCCTTCGCGGGGTGGCGGATTCGGCGGCAAACGCTTCCACGACAGCAGAGCGGATTCGCAGTCTCAGAGAACGCGACCGAGAGCGCCTGATGGCGGCCGGAGGGCAGACGCGCGACATGATCCTGCTCGACAAGCTCTACCGGCAACCGATCATCAACGGCGCCTGGGTCGAGCGTGAACTGGGGATCGCCAAGTCAACGGTGAGCAAACTCTTGGTCCGGTTGGAAGACGCAGGCATCGTCCGCGAGACGACCGGGTTCAAACGCAACAGGGTGTTCCGATACGACGAGTACATCGACGTATTCGAAAACAGCAACGACAACTCGTCTGGCCCCGCACGGGCGTAAGACCGGCACGAAGCGAAGCAACCGCATGATCGGGTCTCGTTCACCGGTCTGCCCGCTCAACCGCTTGAGCGGCGTACTGGCGGACGTGGTCGGTGGTTGTAGCGGGGATGGTGAGAGCGGGTGCAGGTCGAAAACGGAAACGGCCCGGAAGCAAAGGCTCCGGGCCGGTCTCGTACATTCAGATTGGTGATGCCGCGCTGACGCTGCAGCGGGCATTGAGCATCAATCAGCGGCGATCAGCCAGCTGCGTTGATGCGCTTCATCAGGCGGCTCTTGCGGCGAGCGGCCTGGTTGGGGTGGATGATGCCCTTGGTGGCGGCCATGTCGAGGCGCTTGACGGCAATGCGGACAGCTTCGTCGCTGGTCTCGGTGCCGGCAGTCTTGACAGCGGTCTTCACTCGGGTGCGCAGCTCGCTCTTGACGGCCTTGTTACGCTCGGCAGCCTTCGCATTGGTCAGGATGCGCTTCTTTTGACTCTTGATATTCGCCACGTGCGAAGTCCCTTTTCCTAGAACGAATGGCCCTGAACAACTGTTCCAGACGGGTCTGGAACGGGCTGAGTGATCCTATCGGCGGAATGAAACATCTGCCACCCACCCGGTGAGATTCGCGGCCGATAGCATCGAGGCACTGCTCATGGACCTCAGCCGAATCCGCAACTTCTCGATCATCGCACACATCGATCACGGCAAGTCGACCCTCTCCGATCGAATTCTCGAGATGACGGGAGCCGTCGAGCTGCGCGACATGCGTTCGCAGTACCTCGACAGCATGGATCTCGAGCGCGAACGGGGCATCACGATCAAGGCGCAGAACGTGCGCGTCGAGTGGAAGGGGCACACGCTCCATCTCATCGACACGCCCGGCCATGTCGACTTCGGGTACGAGGTCAGCCGAAGCCTTGCTGCGTGCGAGGGCGTGGTGCTGGTGGTCGACGCGGCCCAGGGCATCGAGGCCCAGACCCTCGCCAACTGCTATCTGGCGCTCGAACACGACCTCGAGATCGTCGCGGCGTTGAACAAGATCGACCTTCCGGCCGCCGACCCCGATCGGTACGCGCAAGAGATCGAGAACGTGCTCGGCATCAAGGCCAAGGACATCATCCGTATCTCGGCCAAGACCGGCGTGGGCGTGCCCGATCTGCTCGATGCCGTCGTGGCGCACATCCCGCCGCCCAAGGGCGACCCCGAAGCGCCGTTGCAGGCGCTCATCTTCGACAGTCAATACGACCAGTACCGCGGTGTGGTCAGCTCCATCCGCGTGATGAACGGCCGCATCAGCGCCGGAAGCAAGATGAAGTTCATGAATGCAGGCACCGTGCACGAGGCCGTCGAGGTTGGTGTGCGCCGCCCGGTGATCACGCCCATCGGCGAGCTCGGGCCCGGCGAGGTGGGGTATCTCATCGCCGGCATCAAAGATGTCGGCCAGGCCCGCAGTGGCGAAACAGTCACCCTGTTTCACCAGCCCGCCGCCCAGGCGCTCGAGGGCTACCGTGATCCGAAGCCGATGGTGTTCTGTGGTCTGTACCCCATCGACGGCGACGATTTCGAGAACCTGCGCGAGAGCCTCGAGAAGCTCAAGCTCAACGATGCGTCCATCACCTACGAACCCGAGACATCGGGTGCGCTCGGCTTCGGGTTCCGTTGCGGGTTCCTCGGCCTGCTGCACATGGAAATCGTGAAGGAGCGTCTCGAACGAGAGTTCAACCTTGCGCTCATCGCCACCGCGCCCAGCGTCGAATACCACGTCACCAAGACCGATGGCGAGGTCGTGGTCGTCGACAACCCCGCCGACCTGCCCCCGCCGCAGAAGATCGACTTCATCGAAGAACCGTACTTCCGTGTGAGCATCATCACGCCCAAGGAATACACCGGCACGCTGATGGACCTGTGTCAGACCCGCCGTGGCGACATGACCAAGCTCGAGTACCTCTCGCCCGAGCGGGTGGAACTGCACTACCGCGTGCCGCTCGCCGAGGTGGTGGTGGACTTCTTCGATCAGATGAAGAGCCGCACGCAGGGATATGCCAGCCTCGATTACGAGCTCGACGGCTATCAGCGCAGCAATCTGGTGCTGGTTGACCTGTGGCTCAACGGCGAGCCCGCCGATGCCTTCAGCACCATCGTTCATCGTGACAAGGCCTTCGAGTACGGCCGGCGGATGTGCGCGAAGCTGGCCGAGCTGATCCCGCGACAAATGTTCGACGTGCCCATCCAGGCAGCCATCGGCGGCAAGGTCATCGCCCGCGAAACCGTGAAGGCCCGCCGCAAGGACGTGCTGGCCAAGTGCTACGGCGGCGACATCACGCGTAAGCGCAAACTGCTCGAGAAGCAAAAAGAGGGCAAGAAGAAGATGAAGGCCATCGGCCGCGTCGAGATCCCCGGCGACGTCTTCATTTCGGCTCTCAAGCTCGACGACTGAGCCGGGTTCCGCGACGCACTACTAGCCTGAGTACGTGGCTTCGCAGACATTTCGCTCGTTGCGCGAGCGCAACGCGCGTGTGTTCTTCCTGGGCCTACTGGTCTCGAACATCGGGAGCTGGCTCCAGCTCACGGCCATGTCGTTGTTGGTGTACCGCATCACCGGCAAGGCCACCGACGTGGGGCTCATCATCGCGACCCAGTTTCTGCCGACGTTGCTGCTCGGGGCGTGGGCCGGAGCGGTGGCCGATCGCGTCAATCGCCGCAAGATGACCCTCATCACCCAGGCCCTGCTCGCAGCGCAGGCGCTGGTGCTCGGCCTGCTCGACCTGACCGGGCACATCAACCTCCCGGTCATCTACCTGCTGTCGATCGCCGTGGGCACCATCAACGCACTCGACAATCCGGCGCGGCGCGGTTTTGTCACCGAACTGGTCGACCCCATCGACATCCCCAACGCAATGTCGTTGAACACCGCGGTGATGACAGGCTCGCGCATCTTTGGGCCGGCGCTCGCTGCCGTGTTGGTCACCCACATCGGTACGGGATGGTGCTTCATCTTCAACGCCGTGTCGTTTTTTGCAATCCTCGTGGCGCTGATGTCGATCGACCTCTCCAGACTGCGGCCGGTGGTCACGGCCCGGCGCGGAGGCACTCCGGTACGCGACGCTCTGCGGCTGATTCGCGGTAACAGCCGTCTGTTGCTCGTGTTCGTGGTGCTCACGGTCGTGTCCACGTTCGCGTTCAACTACAGCGTCAGCCTGGTCCGGCTGGCCGACACGCGGTTCGGGAACAGGGACTACTTCGGTTGGCTGCTCGCTTCGGTCAGCGTCGGCAGCCTCATTGGTTCGCTACGAACCGCCAAGCTGCAGGTGGTCTCACTGCGTTACCTGCTGATCAACACGGCGCTACTCGGCGTGAGCGGTGTCGCCCTGTCATGGTCGCCCAACATCGTGGCCGCATTGCTCATGTCGATCCCGATGGGTATCGGTGGGGCGGCGTTCATCTCGGCCACCAACTCGATCGCCCAACAGGAATGCCCGCCCGAGATGCGCAGCCGCCTGCTCGCCCTGATGGCCGTGGCCTTTCTCGGCTCCACCCCCATCGGAAGCCCGATCACGGGCCTGATCGCCGATCACGTGAGCGCTGAGTGGAGCCTTGGCTTCGGCAGCTTGGTCACCCTCGCCTGCGTCGGCGTGGCATGGTTCGTGCTCGCCCGATCACGCAACGCCGGGGCCGATGGGCCACACTTCCAGCGTGACGACCCAACGCTCGATCATGTGGTTCCGGCGCGACCTGCGCCTCGGTGATCACCCTGGGCTGAGCCACGCAACGAGGGAGGACCGCCTCACGGTGCCGGTGTTCGTCATCGATCCCAACCTGGTTCGCCATAGCGGCGCTCCCCGGCTTGCGTTCATGTACCGCTCGCTGCGCTCGCTCGATGCCTCGATGGGTGGCCGGTTGATCGTTCGCCACGGCGATCCGCACACGGTCATCGCGCACCTCGCCGCCGAGGTCGGTGCGGACGAAGTGGTCGTGACCCGCGACTACGCCCCCTACGGGCGACGCCGCGATGCAGCGGTCGCCGGTTCGTTGGCCGAGCAGGGCGTGCGTCTGGTCGGTAGGGATACTCCGTACGCCATTGCCCCTGGGGGAGTGCTGAAAGACGACGGCACACCGTACGCGGTGTTCACGCCGTTCATGAGGGCGTGGCGTCGTACGGGTTGGCCGGTCCCTGCCGACGATGCGCAGGTGCGCTGGTTGGGCGCCGACCGTTGGCCGAGCGACGGTGTTCCCGACGACCCGCAGATTTCCTGTGTGCTCCCCCCTGCTGGCGAACGTGCTGCGCACGAACGTTGGGCTGAGTTTGTTGCAACTGCACTCGACGGCTACGACGCGCAGCGCGACACCCCGGGGGTGGCGGGTACGAGCATGATGAGCCCGTACCTGCGATGGGGCCAGGTGCATCCACGACAATTGCTGCACGATCTGGGCGACAGCCGAGCTCACGACGTGTACCGCAGCGAGCTGGCCTGGCGCGAGTTCTATGCCCACGTCATGTTCCACAAACCCGACAGCGCCCGCGAGAACCTGCAGCAGAAGATGAACGTCATCCAGCTCGACACCGATGCTGCTGCGCTCGGGCGGTTCGAGCTCTGGGCGCTCGGCCGTACGGGGTATCCCATCGTGGATGCCGGCATGCGTCAGCTGCTTGCCACGGGCTGGATGCACAACCGGGTGCGGATGATCGTGGCCAGCTTCTTGGTCAAGGACCTCCATCTGCCGTGGCAGTGGGGGGCGCGGCACTTCATGCGCCACCTCGTCGACGGCGACCTGGCGTCGAACCAGCACGGTTGGCAGTGGTCTGCCGGCACCGGCACCGATGCTGCACCCTATTTCCGCATCTTCAACCCGATCGCCCAGAGCGAACGCTTCGATGGCGATGGCAGCTATATCCGGCACTGGGTTCCAGAGCTGGCCGGCCTGACGAACAAGGCAATCCACGCGCCGTGGAAGGCCGCCCACCCGCTACCCGCCGGCGCTGCAGCCCCAATGGTGGACCACGCCGTTGAACGCACCGAGTCGTTGAGGCGCTACCAAACGGCGATGGGCCGATAACGTCTCAAGCGCGATGCTCGACGAACGTAAGACAGCCATTCTGAGGGCAGTAGTGGAGGAATACATCACCACCGCGCAGCCCGTGGGTTCCACCCATGTGTCCAGCGCGCCCGGGGTGCAGGTTTCGTCGGCAACGGTGCGTCACGACATGGCCGTGCTCGAGCAGGAGGGCTTTCTCATCCAGCCGCACACCTCGGCGGGACGAATCCCCACCGACAAGGGCTACCGCTTCTTCGTCGATCACCTCGCCCCCAACGGCCCGCTCGACGAGCAGACCGCCCTGCAGGTGGGCGACTTCTTCAACCGGGCCCACGGCCGGCTCGAGGAACTGCTGTCTCGTACCACCGACCTGCTCGCCAACCTCACCCATCACGCGGCAGTGGTGGTGGGGCCCAACGCACAGGCCGCAGCCGTACGGTCGGTACAGGTGGTCGGGCTGTCGCCGCGCCTGGCGATGGTGGTGGCGGTGCTGTCCAACGGCCAGGTCGAGAACCAGACCATCGAACTCGATCACGACACCTCCGAGGCCCGCCTCGCTGCCGCGTCCACGCACCTGCAAGCAACGATGGTGGGCAAGGTCCTCGGTTCGTCAACGGCAGCAGCCCCCACGGGCGATGCCGACGTCGACAAGTTGTGCGTTCAGGCGCTCGGTGCGTTGCACCAGTCCGGCGCCGACAACCCGGTCTTCGTGGGCGGAGCGGCCTCGGTTGCCAATGCGTTCGACGCCGTCGATGTCGTGCGCTCGGTGCTCACCACGCTCGAGCAGCAGTACGTGGTGGTGTCGTTGGTACGCGACGTCATCGATCGGGGCCTGTCGGTCGCCATCGGTGCCGAACACGGCCTCGAGCCGCTGGTGTCGTGCTCGGTGGTGGTCAAGTCGGTCATCGTCGAGGGCGAACGCCTCGGCACGATCGGTGTGCTCGGCCCCACCCGGATGAACTACCCGCAGGCACTTGCCGCGGTCGATGTCGTGAGCGATCGCCTCGGTCGGCGCTTGGCGGAAGGCTGATCCACATGGCTGATTTCTACGACCTGCTCGGGGTCGACCAGCATGCCTCGCCCGAGGAGGTCAAAAAGGCCTATCGCAAGAAGGCCCGCGAACTGCACCCCGATGCGCGCCCGGACGACGCTGCAGCCGAGGCGCAGTTCAAAGAGGTGGCGCGCGCCTATGAGACCCTCAGCGATCCCGAGAGTCGTGCGCGCTACGACCGTTTCGGTGATTCCGGACTCGGTGGTGGCGGCGGCTCCAGCAATGGCTTCGGTGGCGGCGGCGGTGGCGGCGGACTGGGCGATCTCTTCGACGCGTTCTTCAGCGGCGGCGGCTCGCCCTTCGGCGCCGGGGGCCGTGGTGGCCCCACCGGTCCGCCCCGTGGCCAGGATCTCGAAGTGGTCGCCGATCTCGCGTTCGAACAGGCGGTGTTCGGTGCCACCGTTCCGGTCACGCTGCGTACCGCTGTTGCGTGTACCGACTGCAACGGTACCGGCGCTGGTTCTGGCACACAGCCCGTCACGTGCGCCGACTGCAACGGCCGCGGTCAGGTGCAGCGCGTGCGCCAGAGCCTGCTCGGCCAAATGGTCACCACCTCGCCGTGCGCACGGTGTAGCGGCATGGGCCAGGTCATCGTCACGCCGTGCCCCACGTGCAACGGCGACGGGCGCATCGTCACCGACAAGACCTATCAGGTCGATGTGCCCGCAGGGGTAGACACCGGATCCACGCTGCGGCTCACCGGTCGCGGTGCGGTGGGTCCACGCGGTGGCACCAGCGGCGACCTGTACGTGCACATCCGCGTTGCCCGCCACGAGCGCTATCGGCGCGAGGACATCAACCTGATCACCGACCTCCCCATCTCCATCGCCCAGGCGTCGCTCGGAACCCGATTCACGCTGTCCACGCTCGACGGCGACGAGGAGCTGGCCGTGCCCGCCGGCACGCAGCCCGGACGCGAGTTCGTGCTGCGCGGTCGCGGTGTGCCCAGACTGCAGGGTCGTGGTCGTGGTGACCTGATCGTGCGCGTGCAGGTGCAGGTGCCCACCAAGCTCACTGACGAAGAGGCAGAGCTGCTGCGCCTGCTCGCGCAGAGCCGGGGCGAGGTCATCGAAACCCACGACAAGAGTCTGTTCTCGCGGATCAAGTCGGCCTTTACGTGAACCACGAGCTGCGGCGATCGGCGGCTCACGTCTTCGTCGAATCGCTGGCGGCTCCCACCCTGAACGACGACGACCAGCACCACCTGGTGCGGGTGTTGCGGCTCCGTGCCGGCGAGGTCGTGTCGGCCAGCGATGGCCATGGCGGATGGCGGATGTGTCGCTTCGCTGGCGGTGACGTGCTCGAACCCGACACCGAGATCGCGCACAGTGCCGCTGCGCTCGCACCGATCACCATTGGCTTCGCCTTGCCAAAGGGGGATCGCCCTGAATGGATCGTGCAGAAGCTCACCGAGATCGGCGCTGACCGTTTGGTGGTGCTGCACGCCGAGCGCAGCGTGGTGCGCTGGGACGCCGACCGGAGCGAGCGCAACCTGGTCAAGCTGCGTCGCGTTGCGCGTGAGGCATCGATGCAGAGCCGCCGTGTCTGGCTGCCGGTGATCGAGGGTCCCTGCGCGCTCAGCGTGGTTGCCGGTGGGGGAGCGATTGCGCTGGCCGAACCCGAGGGCGAACCGCTGTCGCTGGCCACCCCCACCGTGCTGATCGGGCCAGAGGGGGGCTGGTCGCCTGACGAGCTCGGTGCCCATCGCCGCCACGTCCGGTTGGGTTCCACCATCTTGCGGGTCGAGACCGCGGCGTTGGTGGCGGCCGCTCGGTTGGTTGCCCTACGTGATGACGCGTTCACGGCTTGAGAGATTTTGGGCAATATTGCTGCTCGTTGGACGCTGACAGTTGCCAATCACCGCAGAGTGTGGTTAAATCACCACAGCTCCTACCACCCGGTCTCGGCGGACGTGAGGGGGTTCACGGAGGAGGGACACCATGCGCGAGTTCGATGATGACGACGTTTCCTCGTCGCCCTATAGCCGCAAGGTCGGCGAGCGGTTGCGCGTCATCCGACGCCAGAAACGCCTGAGCCTGCAAGACGTGGAGGCCACGTCGCGTGACGAGTTCAAGGCCAGCGTGCTGGGTGCCTACGAGCGTGGCGAGCGGGCCATCTCGGTGCCCCGCCTCGAGCGCCTGGCCTCGTTCTACAACGTGCCGGTCGATCAGCTGTTGCCCCGCGACGAGCAGAACGTGGCGGCCGAATCCGCCGACGACACGGTCACCGGCCGCAAGTTGGCCGTCGATCTGGTGAAGCTCTCGCAGCTGTCCGGGCAGCCCTTCGAGATGTTGGCGCGGTTCATGCGCATGATCCAGGTGCAGCGCCAGGACTTCAACGGCAAGGTCATCACCGTGCGAGGCGACGACACCCGCGCCATCGCCGCCATGCTCGACGTGCCGGTTGATCAGGTGGGCCAGCGCCTCGATGCGCTCGACCTGCTGTTCCGCCCCGCCGGCGGCTGAGGTCTCGCCGGTTCTGCCGGAAGTAGCGTCATCACGGCCCCTCTTGGGCTTGAGGGACGCAAGTTCGCCTGCGGTGACCGTAGCACCCACGCAACAGATTCCGCACCCATTAGCGTTGAACCGTGAGTGACGAGTTCGGCGCATACATCCACATCCCGTTCTGCTCGAAACGGTGTGACTACTGCGCGTTCGCCACATGGACCGATCGCCATCATCTGATCGATAGCTACGTCGGAGCCCTGCTCAGCGATATTGGCCGCCACGCTGCCGGTGGCATGCCGGTGGTCGACACCATCTTCGTCGGCGGTGGCACGCCCACGCTCATCGACCCCGCAGCGCTCGCCCGGGTGATCGCAGCGATACCCAGGGCGGCCGACGCCGAGGTCACCGTGGAGTGCAACCCCGACGACGTCACGCCCGAGATGATGCGCATCTACGCAGATGCCGGCGTGAATCGGGTGAGCATCGGCGTGCAGTCGATGGTGCCGCAGGTGCTGCTGTCGTTGGGCCGCACCCATGTGCCCGCCAACGTCACCCGGGCGGTCGAGGCAGTGCGCGCTGCGGGGATTCCCACCTTCAACCTCGACCTGATCTACGGCGGGGCGGGGGAGCGGCTGGCCGATTGGGAACACACCCTCACCGGAGCGCTCGCGCTGGAGCCCACCCACGTGTCGGCGTATGCGCTCACCATCGAGGCCGGCACACCGTTGGCGACCCAGCCCGAGCGCCACCCCGACGACGACGACCTGGCCGATAAGTACGAGATGGCTGACGACATGCTGAGCGCCGCCGGCCTGGCCAACTACGAGGTCAGCAACTGGGCCCGGCCGGGCCACGAGTGCCGCCACAACCTGGTCTATTGGCACCAGGGTGACTACCAGGGCTTTGGCTGTGCAGCGCATTCGCATCGTCACGGCCGCCGGTTCTGGAACGTGCGCACACCCGAGCGGTACATCGATCTGGTGGCCGATGCGGATCCGGCAGCAGTGGAGGCGGCAGGCGAAGAGCTCGATGCCGAGGAGCGCCGAATGGAAGGCCTGCAGCTGCAGCTGCGCCTGCGCGAGGGTGTGCCCGAGGCAGCGCTCGACGGTGCCGCCCTACCGGGCGTGGTCGAGCTGCGCGACGGCCGCTGGGCGCTCACCCGGCGCGGCCGGTTGATGGCCAACGATGTCTCCCTGCGGCTGAGGTAGCGGCGCCCCGCGAAGGCTCTTCTGTACTTTTGGACTGCACTGAGATGTACACTTCGGGCATGGACGTTGCGATCAGCGAGCTCAGGGCGCATCTTGGCGAATGGCTCGATCGCGCTCGGCAGGGACACGATGTCGTCGTCACAGATCGCGGTGTGCCCGTCGCCAGGCTCGTTGGCATTGATGGCGCGTCCACGATCGAACGGCTGACACGCCAGGGTGTGATCAGCACACCAGAGCGGGCAGAGCGGCCGCTGGCGCGTGGCCGACGCCGCGTCACCCCGAAGGGCTCGCTGTCCGATCTCGTGAGCGAGCAACGTCGCTAGCGTGGCAATCGTCTATTTCGACTCGAGCGCCTTCGTCAAGCTGCTCGTGAACGAGGACGGCACCGATCTGGCAATCGAACTGTGGGACGGGTGTGATGCAGCCGTCTCGAGCCGTCTTGCGTATCCCGAGGTACGCGCTGCACTCGCTGCGGCTGCACGATCCGGCCGTATCAAGCGTGGAGACCTTGCGCTGTTGGAACAAGACTGGGAGATGTATTGGTCAGCCGTGCGGGTGGTCGAACTGACACCAGCCGTTGCTCGTGCAGCTGGTGATCTCTGCCGCAAACATGGTCTGCGTGGCGCCGACGGCGTTCATCTTGCGAGCGCGCTCGAGCTCTTGGATGCCGATCCTGTCATCGCCGTGTGGGACGGCCGGCTCGCGGTGGGAGCGGCGGCGGTCGGTCTGCCCGTTGCGCCCGCACCCGCCAGCGGGAGCCGATAGGACATCATGACGCGTGGACTGCAGTGAGGGGGCTCAGCGAACTGCTCGCCGGCGCAGCATGTGGCGAGTCAAGCGTGTGGCTGACGCGAACGGATGGTATTCTGTTGACGCCTTCGGGCGCGTAGCTCAGTTGGTTAGAGCGCTACCATGACACGGTAGAGGTCCCGGGTTCGAGCCCCGTCGTGCCCACAACAAACACGCAGGTCAGAGGCTTGTTCGGCCCGGCCTGCGGCCCGCGAACCCGCTGAGGTGTGTAGCGAGGGGTGCAGCGGCATCCGCTGCGATCGCCGCGTCGATGCGGTAACGGTCATCCACCGAACGAACCTTTTTGTAACGTGTTGATGTTCCTGACGCGAACCGGTGGTTTTGTGCCGACACATACTCTCGTCGACGAATAGTGTCGTTGGCGGTGCACTGCGGTGCTGATACGGCCAGGAGCGTTTGGTGCGAGCAGGTTTGAAGCGGTTGTTGGGGCGTGATGCCGGGTTCACGTTGACCGAACTCGCCGTGGCGATGGTGGTCATTGGTGTGTTGGCGTCGATCGCGGTTCCCAACTTTTTGGGTGCACGCAACGATTCCTACGACCATGAAGCGCAGTCTGCGGTGACGGCAGCGTTGAACGCTGCTGATACCCATTACGCGAACTACGGCGATTTCTCGCCGTCGACAAACGCAACGTGTCACACCAGTGGCAACACGAACCTGGTGTCTGACCTACAGCGCCTCGAACCGAACTTCTCCTTCGTTGCTGACAACGCGGTGTCGGACAACCCGCGTGTTGTCAGTGTTGACGCAGCAAACAGTTACAACTCCAACGGCGAAGACCTGGGCTGTCAGGTGTTCTACGCCACCGCGCTGTCACGCTCCGGCACCTGTTTCGTTGGGCGCCTCAGCGTTGAAGGCAAGTACTTGGCGGCGAACAAGACCTACCCGATCGTGGTGTCGTCTGATGGTTCTGATTCGAACGCCGCAACGAATGAGTTGACCGGCAGCGCCCAGAACGGTCGGGCGTACGGTGCGATCAAAGTCGACGCCGCTGGTGCAGCAACCAGCACCGGCACCGAAACATTGGCCGCCGCGAAGAACCTGTGCACCGCCAACGCCCAAACCGGCACGAGTGCGGCGGTGTTGCAGCGCAGCTACTACGACGGATGGCGCACCATCATCAACTGGTCCCAAGACCCCGGGAGAAGGCTGAGTACGTTTGTCACCGTTGACGCCACCGGCAACACCGGGCAGCACACGTCGGTGGCGATCGGGACGGATGGGTTCCCGATCATCTCCTACCAAGATGGCGCCAGTGGTGATTTACGGGTTGCGCACTGCGACAACGCAGCGTGCACAACCTCGACCAAGACCACCGTTGACTCCGCCGGTTACACCGGATCCTTCACGTCGATCACGATCGGCGACGACGGGTTGCCGTTCATCTCCTACAACGACGGCGCGAACAGGTACTTGCGGGTGGCGCACTGCGACAACGCAGCCTGTACCTCGTCGACGTTGACCACTGTCGATGCCTCTGGCTACACCGGGTCCTACACGTCGGTGGCAATCGGAACAGATCACTTCCCGATCATCTCCTACCAGAACGAATATGGCTATGAATTGCGGGTGGCGCACTGCGACAACGCAGCCTGTACCTCCTCAACGTTGACCACCGTTGATAACAACGGTTGGAACGGGTACCACACGTCGATCACGATCGGCGCCGACGGGTTGCCGATCATCTCCTACTACAACTCCTCAAGCGGGGATTTGCGGGTGGCGCACTGCATCAACGTGGCGTGCACCGGTTCGTCGACATTGACCACGGTTGATGACACGGGCTCCACCGGGCAATACACCTCGATTACGGTCGGGTCGGCTCCGGGTGACTTTCCGGTCATCTCCTACCTGGACAGCACGCATGGGTATTTGCGGGTCGCGCACTGCACCAATGCTGACTGCTCTACCTCGACCAAGACCACTGTGGATGCATCCGGTTCCGTTTGGCACTACACGTCCGTGAAGATCGGGTCGGACAACCTGCCGGTCATCTCGTACTACAACGTCACGAACCATGACTTGCGGGTGGCGCACTGCACCGCCGCAGACTGTGCATCCTCGACCTTGGTCACCGTTGACGCCACCGGCGACACGGGGTGGTACTCGTCGGTGGCGATCGGGGCCGATGGGTTCCCGTTCATCGCTTACTGGGACTTCACGAATAATCGGTTGCGTGCGGCGCACTGCGTCAACGTGACCTGCACGTGACCTGGCGCCGCTGACGAGGCCCGCACACTGACCAACTGACCCACCGGGCAGATCCATTGGCCATCAGTTGGCAATTCTGATGGCCACCGATGGGCAGTTCCACTGACCGCCTACGGGCAGAAACTATTGGCCATTGACAGGCCCGTCGGGTGCCGGTGCGGTCGGTGGCGTCGGGGCGCGCGGGTGCGGCAAGGGCGCGGGCCTGAGACTGCAACCTGGCAGGCGGTTATGAGCCGGTTTTTATCGGCTCGTCACGCGCAAACGACGGTTGCAACTCGCCTGGTGCCATGCTTGCAACGAGGTCTCGTTCGGGTATTGCCACATTCGCGAACTTTCGCTCCGGCAATCGCTTGACGACGCTGCGTAGCGCGACGAGCAACAACAAAAAGAGCAGCAAATCGATCAGGAAGAAGAAGACCACCGGCCACGTGGATGTGGCGAGTTCGAACTTGGTAACGCTTCCAGGCGCGCTCACTTCTCCATGAAATTGATACGTCCCAAACGAGAAGCTCGGCAGGTCGAATGAGACATCGACGGTGCGCTGCTCGTGGGGTCGCAGAGGTTCGATCAGCGGCGAAGTGATGACATTGTCGACTTGAGCATGCTTTCCCCATCGAATGGTCACCACCGGCTTGTCGACAGTCTCAGCACTGTCATTTCGGATGGTCAGTTCAACGGTGCGGTGAGCCCAGCCACCCACGAGCGACGTGACCGTCGAGCCGCCATGGACGGATTGTCGCGTGATCATGAGCCGCGGGGTGGCGCCTGCTGCCCGTGATCGTGGAGTCGCGGTTGGTACGCCCGTGATAGAAATCGGCACCTTTTTCAACTCGGCGCCGGCTTGGCGGCTGATACGCACCACACATGGGCAAGGACTCGGCGGAGCGACAACCTGCAGGCTGGCCACAAGGTCTGAGGTGGTCCAGATCCGCACTACAACGCTGGCACGTAGATTGCAGTCAACCGCTCCGTCGATCGCATTGTTGCCGCAGATCTCTAGTTTCACGATGTCATTCGGTGTCCATTGCTTTCCAGTGACGTTCACAACGTCACCGAGCGACGGCGTAGAGTCGTTGAAGGTCACAGAGGCATCGTCCGCATGGGTCACGATGGCGGGCGTGTTGAGAATGGCAACTGCAAGCGTCACCGCGAGAAGAGCAAACCGAAACCGGCCTCGATATTGCGAACTCATGGAACCTCATT
>CAFBLP010000022.1_pt1 | contig 37556 bp, 37 predicted proteins | sample 7268181 | NCBI WGS metagenome assembly CAFBLP01 (sample SAMEA6814034, study PRJEB35770) | freshwater metagenome | biome: Freshwater; feature: Freshwater reservoir; material: water | place: Czech Republic | collected 2017-05-23 | depth 30m m | reverse complement strand
GAGCGTGCGGCTCTTCGAATACACCACGGTCTCGGGCGAGTTCTTGTACTTCGCCGGGTCGGTGGAACCCGGCAGGATGCGGCCACCGAAGGCCAACGGCTCGCCACTGTCGGAGAAAATGGGGAACAGCACACGGGCCCGGAAGGAATCCTGCATCCGGTCACGCTTGTTCGTGAACGCCAATCCCGTGTCGCGCAGCAGGTCGGCTGCAACGCCGAGCTCGCGGCTCATCGCGTCCCAATCATCGGGCGCCCAGCCCAGCTTGAAGGAACGGGCGATATCACCCGACAGCCCACGCCGGCGCAGGTACTCGCGCGCCTCGCGCGCATCGGGCGAGGTGAGCAGGCGTTGGTGGTACCACTCGACCGCTGTCTCCATTGCCTCGATCAGTTTCTTGCGGCGCAGGCGTTCCTTGCTCTCGCCACCGGTGGTGTAGCGCAACTGGATGCCGGCCTTGGTGGCGAGCTGCTCGACAGCACCGACAAAATCCGTGTGCTCGATCTCCTGGATGAACTTGAACACGTCGCCCGACGCACCGCAGCCGAAGCAGTGGTAACGCCCCATCTCCTCGCGCACGGTGAACGATGCGCTCTTTTCGGCATGGAAGGGGCACAGGCCCGACCAGTTGCGCCCGACCTTGCGCAGCGCCACGTAGGCCTGCACCACGTCGACGACGGAGACGCTGGCTCGCAGCCGCTCGATGTCTTCGTCAACGATTGCCATTGGGGCGAGGTTACCCGAGCATGGAAGCGGACTGGTCAGCGTTCCTGTGGCGGGGGTGGTTCTTCGAGGCCGATGACCTCGACACGGTCATCGATGATCTCACCGGGAGCAAGCCGCAGCGAGGCAACAACCGATGCCAGCAACACGAGCGCGATCACGCCGAGCGACAGCGGGCCGGGGATCTCGTACCAGTGCGCCGTGATCATCTTGATGCCCACGAACGCCAAGATGATGGCCAGGCCCTGCTGCAGGTAGGCGAAGCGGGCGTGAAGATCGGCGAGCAGGAAATACAGCGCACGCAGGCCCAGGATCGCGAACGCGTTCGACGTGAACACGATGAACTGTTCGCGGCTCACGGCCAGTACCGCCGGCACCGAGTCGACGGCGAAGAGCACATCGGTGGTCTCCACCAGGACCAGCACGGCGAACAACGGCGTGGCCACCCGACGTGCATTCACGCGGGTGAACAGGCGCTGTCCGTCGAGGTCGGGCGTGGTAGGCACCACCTTCTTCACGGCCCGGTACGCCACGTTGCTCTCGGGATCAAGGTCGTCTCCCCCGCCGCGCAACAGCTTGAACGCTGTGTAGAGCAGAAAGGCCCCGAAGACGTACAGGACCCACTCGAAGCGAGCGATCAACGCGACGCCAGCGAAGATGAAAATGGCCCGCAGCACGAGCGCGCCGAAAATGCCCCAGAACAGCACCCGGTGTTGGTACACGGCCGGCACCAGGAAGTACGTGAAGATCAGCGCCCACACGAAGACGTTGTCGATGGACAGGCTGTACTCGATGAGGTATCCGCTGAAGTACTCACCGCCGGCCCTGCTGCCGAATCCGGCCAGGATCACCAGGCCAAACGACACGCCGACAACTACCCACATCAGGGTTTCGAGCGCGGCGCGCCGTGTGGCGAGCACCTTGGGGGTGCGGTGCAGCACCAAAATGTCCACCAGGAGCATCGCTGCGATGAAACCGAGGGTCGCGACCCACGCCCATCCGGGAACCCGGATGTCGGCAAAGGTGGTTGCAGACTTGTCCGCAACCACCGCGCCGATCGCTGGGAACACCATGGATTGGACTACTTGGTGTCGGTTTTCTTGTTCGAGCCCGAAGCGCTGATGATCGCCTGGGCGGCGGCGAGTCGGGCAATCGGCACGCGGAACGGGCTGCAGCTGACATAGTCGAGCCCGGCTTCATAGAACAGCGCGATGCTCTCGGGATCGCCGCCGTGCTCGCCGCACACACCGATCTTGAGGCCCTTCTTGGTGGACCGGCCACGCTCGACGCCCATCTTGACGAGCTCGCCGACGCCACCTTTGTCGATGGTCTCGAACGGGTTGCGCTTGAGCAGGCCCTGCTCGAGGTAGGCCGGCATCATCCGGCTCTCGACGTCGTCGCGACTGAAGCCGAACGCCATCTGGGTGAGGTCGTTGGTGCCGAAGCTGAAGAAGTCGGCTTCCTCGGCGATCTCATCGGCGCGAATGGCAGCACGCGGCGTCTCGATCATGGTGCCGATGGTGACATTGGGCTTGTTCTTCATGCCTTTCACCGCAGCGTCGATCTCGGTCTGCACCCAGCTACGGGCCAGAGCCAACTCTTCGCGGGTCACCGTGAGCGGGATCATCACCTCGACGATGGGGTTCTTGCCCTTCTTGCGCAGCGCAGCGGCGGCGGCCATGAGCGCCTTCACCTGCATCGCGTACAGGCCCGGCTTGACCACGCCGAGGCGCACGCCACGGGTACCAATCATCGGGTTGTGTTCGGCCCAATCCTCGGCAGCTTTCAACTCGGCCTGCTCGCGCTTGGTCAGACCAGTGGTGGCCTGCTTGATGCGCAGCTCTTCTACCGACGGCAAGAACTCGTGCAGCGGCGGATCGAGCAGGCGCACGGTCACGGGCAGACCGTCCATCGCCAACAGGATCTCCTCGAAGTCGATCTGCTGCACGCGTCCCAGATCGGCCAGTGCAGCGAGTTCGTCGGCGGGGTTGTCGGCCAGGATCATCTCGCGTACCACCGGCAGGCGATCAGGGGCCAGGAACATGTGCTCGGTCCGGCACAGGCCGATGCCTTCGGCGCCGAGGTTGCGGGCGTTGGTGGCGTCTTCGCCGGTGTCGGCGTTGGCGCGTACGCCAAGCTTGCCCTTGCGCACGACATCGGACCACTCGAGGATGGTGTGGAACTCGGGCGGCGGCTCGGCAGCGGCCAACGCCATGGCGCCGACGATGACCTCGCCGGTGGTGCCATCGAGGCTGATGACATCGCCCTCTTTCACGACGACATCGCCCACGCTGAACTGCTTGCCGTTGATCTTGATGGCGTCGGCGCCGACGATGGCCGGTGTTCCCCAACCACGGGCAACGACAGCGGCGTGGCTGACGAGACCACCACGGGCGGTCAGGATACCCTGGCTGATCATCATGCCGTGGACGTCTTCTGGGCTGGTCTCGTTACGGACCAAGATGACCTTCTCGCCGCGCTCGTCGGCGTTGACGGCATCATCGGCGGTGAAGTACACGCGGCCAACGGCAGCACCTGGCGACGCAGCAAGGCCCTTGGCCAGCACCTTGCCGGAGCCAGCGAACTGGGGATGCAACACCTGGTCGAGGTGCTCGGCAGCCACGCGCATGATGGCTTCGCTCTTGCTGATCTTCCAGCGGGCCTGGCCCTTGCCGCTGCCCTTGGTCATGTCGACGGCCATGCGCAGCGCAGCAGCGCCGGTGCGCTTGCCGACGCGGGTCTGCAGCATCCACAACTTGCCCTGCTCGATGGTGAACTCGGTGTCGCACATGTCGGTGTAGTGGCGCTCGAGACGATCGAAGATGGTCATCAGCTCGGCGTGGCACACCGGGAAGTGACCCTTCATGTGGTCGAGGTCCTCGGTGTTGCGGATGCCGGCAACGACGTCTTCGCCCTGCGCGTTGATCAAGAAGTCGCCGTACGGCTTGTTTTCGCCGGTGGCGGCGTTGCGAGTGAAGCCCACGCCCGTGCCGCTGTTCTGGTCGCGGTTGCCGAACACCATGGTCTGCACGTTCACGGCCGTACCCAGCTCGTGGCTGATGCGCTCACGCACGCGATAGGCAATAGCGCGAGCACCGTTCCAGCTGGCGAACACGGCCTCGACCGCACCGCGCAACTGCTTCACGGGGTCCTGCGGGAACGCCTTGCCGGTGTGCTGCTTGACGATGGACTTGTAGGTCTCGCACAGCTTCTTCAGCACGGCGGCGGGGATCTCGGCGTCGGTCTTCACCTTGGCGGCATGCTTGGCCTCGTCGAGGGCAAGATCGAAACGATCGCCGGGCACATCGAGCACGATGCGGCCGTACATCGCGATGAAGCGGCGGTAACTGTCGTACGCGAAGCGCTCGTTGTTGGTGACCCTGCCGAGCCCCTTGACGCTCTTGTCGTTGAGGCCGAGGTTCAAGACGGTGTCCATCATGCCGGGCATGCTGAACTTGGCGCCTGACCGCACGCTGACGAGCAACGGGTCATCGGGATCACCGAGGCGACGCTTCATCGTCTTCTCAAGCTGCGCGATGTGCGCTGCCATCTCCTGATCGAGCCCTCCCGGCCAGCCGCCATGCATGTACGCACGGCAGGCGTCGGTGCTGATGGTGAAACCCGGGGGAACGGGCAGCTTCAACACGCTGGTCATTTCGGCAAGGTTCGCGCCCTTTCCACCGAGGAGATCTTTGTACTCCATGGGGGGACGACGATGCTTGTGGGAGAAGGCGTAGACGTACGACACGGGTACTGAGTCTAGGAGTAGCTCATGCGCTGAGAGCAGTTCATGCGACGAAACAGCACACCACTATCAGCGAGACGGCTGCGCCGAACCTGCACCAGTGCGTTCGCTTCCCCGGGTGACTCTCGTAGGATCGGGCCATGAGCACCGCGCCGAGCCTGCGCATCTTCGGTTTCCCAGTCGACGTTCGCCCCGGCTTCGTCATCTTGCTTGCACTGTTCGCGTTCATCAATCAGGGCGAGCTGGGGCTCTGGCTGGCGGGGTGTGTGGGCATCTTCACGCTCCTCCACGAGCTCGGACATGCCTTCGCGGCGCGGGCAACGGGCGCCAAGGCCAGCATCGCGCTCGACTTCCTTGCCGGGTACGCATCGTTCGAGCCCACCCGGCCGCTGAAGCGGTGGGAGCGAGCCGGCATCTCCATCGCCGGGCCAGCCGTGCAGATCGGCCTCGGTGTGGTCGTGCTGCTGCTGATGCGGGTGAACCCCCTGGACTTCGATGCGGTGCATCGCACTGCGCCGGCGTTGGCCGTGTGGTGGGCCGGACCCATCATCGGGCTCGTCAACCTGATCCCCATCCTGCCCCTCGACGGCGGCAATATCGTGATGTCGGGGCTCGATGCCATCATCCCCGGCAGGGCCCGCACCGTCATGCTGTATTTCAGCATCGCCGTCACGGCGAGCGGTCTCGTCTTCCTCGCAGCCAGCCGGCAGGCCATCGGACCGATCTTCCTCGTCTTCCCGCTGATGGCACAACTGCAGATGTTGCAGCACCGCAAGACCCAGTCCGGGCTCGACGAGCACGGCACGTGGCAGCACTGGTCGGCCAGCGCCGAACGCGAGGCGTGGGTCACCGGCAAGCCCGGCAGCTTCCCTCCGGGCATGAGCGTGTCGCCGTGGTTCAAGGCCGCCGATCTCGCCCGTCGTGGACGGCTCGACGAAGCCAGCAGCCTGCTCACCAACGACTTCGCCGTCGCTCAGCCCGCTAACTGGATGCCGCCCGATGCGGCAAGCGACGCCGAGCTCCAGGCGCTCGTGGGCCTGCTCCCCCGCCCGTTCCCAACGGGCAACGCCTACAGCGAATACGTCTTGGCCAGTGTGCTCACCCGCCTCGGCCAGTTCGACCTTGCTGGCCGTTACGCCGCCGACCTGTACGACCGCTCCCCCGGCAGCATGCCTGCCGTGGTGGTAGCCCAATGCGCCGCGGCACTCGGCGATGACGATCTCGCCGTGCGCTGGTTACGCGCCGCCTACACCAGCGGCACCAACCTGTCCGGGCTTGGCGAGGCCATCGACACCCGACGCGAGTTCACCAACCTGCGCAACCGGGCCGACGTGATGCAACTACGTCATGAGGTCGCCTCCACCAACTGAAGCGCACCAGTGCTCAGGCGGGCGGCAGGTCGCGTGCCGGTTCGAGCGTCGACACGGCGCCGCGCACGGTCACGGTGTCGCCCAACTGCACCGACCGGGCCACCGTTGCCAGGGCCGCCCAAACGCCGTCATGGCCGACCACTGAGGTGAGGTGCCCGACCACGCCGGCGTCGCGCATGACTTCGTCGCCGACCACTGCGTCGCCCGTGCCACGGAGTCGGCGCACGAAGCGGGGCGCCTGTGAGCCACGGCTGTCCATTCGTTCCACCAGTTCCTGACCCGGATAGCAGCCCTTGGTGAAGTTGACGGCTTCGGCGACCACCCCGGTCTCGGCAGGAATGGAAGCGTCGGTGATTTCGCTGCCCATCGCCGGCCAGCCCGCCTCGATCCGCGCAGCCAGCAACTCCTCTGCCGATCCGACGCGTACTGCCACTGGCGGACGCGGGTTCTCACCGAGGATGTCGAACGCGTCAGGCCGGCCCCAGGCAGGCACCGCTGCGTCGATGGGAGCGTCGGCGCCACGGACGGCGATGCATCGCCATGCAAGCGCCGCGATGTCAACCTTGACGCGTATCTTGAAACGATTGAGCCGGGTGACCACGATCTCGCCGAAGCCGGGATCGGTGTCGAGCACGAACTCCTCGGCCGAATGGCGAACGATCCGCACGAGGGCGTCGATCTTGCCCATCGGCTGCAGCACGAAACTGTACGCCGACCCACCATCGGCAAGGCCACGGATGTCCTGGCTGATCTGGCTCTGCAGATAGGTGAGCGCATCGGCGCCGCTGACCCGCACCACATCGCGCCGGTCCTCGAACCAGAACGGGCTCATGCGCTGGTGCCGTGCTGACGGCGCTTTGCGGTCATGCGTTGAGCCGCTGGCATGGCAGCAAGGAACGCCGCTGCCTTGTTGAAGCACTCGAGATCCTCGTCCTCGGGGATCGAGTCGGCGACGATGCCGGCACCGGCCTGCAGGTGGGCGCCATGGGCGCTGACGAACATCGTGCGGATCGCGATGGCGGTGTCGAGGTTGCCGCTGAAATCGACATACCCGACCACCCCGGCATACGGACCACGTTTGAGGGGTTCGAGTTCGTCGATGATCTCCATCGCTCGCACTTTCGGGGCACCGCTCAAGGTGCCAGCTGGCAGCGTGGCGCGCAGGACATCGATGGGTCCTTTGCCCTCGACCAGGTCGCCCGACACCTGCGAGGTCAGGTGCATCACGTGGCTGTACTTCTCGAGCGTCATCAATTCGTCCACGTGCACCGAGCCGTACTTGGCGACGCGGCCCACGTCGTTGCGGGCGAGGTCGACGAGCATGATGTGCTCTGCCACTTCCTTGGGGTTCTCGCGCAGTTCTCCGGCCATGCGGCGATCGTGTTCGTCGTCGCGGCCGCGACGACGGGTGCCAGCAATCGGACGCGACACGACCTTACCGTGCAGGAGTTGCACCATCGGCTCGGGCGACGACCCCACCAGCGTGACGTCGGGGTGACGGAGGAAGTACATGTATGGGCTCGGATTGACCTGGCGCAACACGCGGTACACATCGAACGGATCGGCTTCGATGTCGACATCGAATCGCTGCGAGAGCACCACCTGGAAGATGTCACCGGCGAGGATGTATTCCTTGGCCACTTCGACCGCCTGTTGATACACCCCATCGGCCATCGACGACCGCATCGGCGGCAACGCCTCGCCGGGCACGGGCGGCGATACCGGCACGTATGCCAACGGCCGGGCGAGATCGGCGACCGACTGGCGCACGCGTGCGGCGGCGGCTTCGTAGGCCGCGTCGAGCTGCGCTGAGTCCATGCCCAGAACCGGCACGCTCTCGATCAGGTACACGCGCTGACGCCAATGATCGAACGCTGCCAGTGAACCGATCACGCTCATCACCGCATCGGGCAGATTGCGATCGTCGTACGGCACGTTCGGCAGGTGCTCCACTTCGCGGATCACGTCGTAGCCGAGAAAGCCCATCAGCCCGCCCTGCAACGGCGGCAGGTCGGGGAACAGCGGCGCCTTGTAACAGGCGAGGATGGACTCCATCGCGGCGAGGATGCCCTGATCCAGCGGCGTGCCGGCGGGCAGGGTTCCCTCGACGGTGATCTGGCCGTTGCGGAGCACCATCGATGCCTGCGGCGAGCGACCCACGAACGAGTACCGGCTCCATCGCTCGGCGTGCTCGACAGACTCGAGCAGAAAGCCGTCGCCGTCGCCGACCAGCTTCACGTAGGCCGCCACCGGGGTCTCGAGGTCGGCGAGCAGCTCGGTCCAGACCGGGAGCACCGTGTGTTCGGCGGCAAGGGCGTGGAATTCGTCGCGCGTGGGGCGCAGGCGGAAGTCGTCCATGGTCACTCCTGCGTCCCGAAGCGGCGGAAGAAGCAGCTGTAGGCGCCGGTGTGGCAGGCGCCGTTGCCCTCTTGTTCGATCAGGAACAGCAACACGTCGGCATCGCAGTCGTAGTACGCCTCACGCACGAACTGTCGGTCACCGCTGGTGTCGCCCTTGCGCCACACCTCGTTGCGGCTGCGGCTCCAGTAGACCATGCGGCCCTCGTCGAAGGTCATCTGCAGGGTCTCGGCGTTCATCCACGCGACCATCAGCACGTCCTTGGTGGCGATGTCCTGCGCAATGGCGGGCACGAGGCCGGCGGCGTCGAACTTCACCTCGGCGAGTTGTTCGGGCGTTGCTTCGATGCGCACTCCGGTTGGCATGGGCACCATGTTAGGGGTGGCAGGCACCACACCCCGCCTGCTGGCCGGAACGGTTACAGGTAGAGCCCGGTGCTGCTCTCATTACGCGAGGCGGCAACGGCATGCAGGTCGCGCTCGCGCAACATGATGAAGTCCTTGCCTCCGACTTCGACCTCGTAACGATCCTCGGGGCTGAACAGCACCCGGTCGCCGACCTCGGCACTACGGACGTTCTGCCCCAACGCGACGACCTCGGCCCAGACCAGCCGCTTGGACATCTGTGCGGTGGCGGGGATGAGGATGCCCGCCATGGTGCGGCGCTCACCGTCCTTGTCGGGCATGTGGACCAACAGGCGATCGGCGAGCATTTTGATTGGGAGCTTCTCGTCACTGATCACCACAACACGGCACGGTACCGTCTGGGATGTGCCGATTGAAACTGTCATGCTCGACGCACTCGATGGTGTGCAAGTGGAAGCCGACCTGGTTCGCCTCGACGATGCCCGTGGGTCGGTGGTCATCACCCACCCGCACCCGCTCTATGGCGGCGACCGCTTCAATCCCGTGGTCGAAGCGTTGTTCACCGCTCTTCCCCGGGCCGGCTTCACCGCTCTTCGATTCGATTTCCGTGGCGTCAACAACTCTGGTGGCAGCCACGATGGCGGCGACAGCGAGCGCCTCGACGTGGTCGGCGCGCTCGAACTCCTGGAGTTGGTCGATCCCGACTCGCCCATCTGGCTGGTCGGGTATTCGTTCGGCGCACACGTGGCCCTGAACGTGGTCGATCCCCGTCTGAGCGGCTGGGTGGCTGTGGCTCCCCCGCTAGCGGCGATGAACACCCGCTGCCTCGCCGACCGCGACCACCGGCCCAAGCTGTTGCTGGTGCCAGAACACGACCAGTTCAGCCCGCCCGCGCCAACGGCGACCTTCACCGAGGGCTGGCAATCCTGCACCCAGCAGACCGTGGAGATGGCCGACCACTTCCTGTCCGGACACCTCGGGGTGGTCACGCGCACCGTGTGCGAACACCTGGAGGCACGATCATGACCATGCCGACCGAGCCGGACCGCGTGGAACGGATGATCTGCCACGACGACATCCGCCAACTCGCGGCGCGTTACTGCTGGGCGCTCGACACGCTCGACCGCGCCCTGTTGGCCGACGTGTTCACTGCCGATGCAACAGCCAGTCTCGGTCGGGGCACGCAACACGGCTTCGACGAGATCTGGTCGTGGATCCACGGCGTGCTCGCGCACCTCGACACCAGCCAACACCTCATCGGGTCGCAGCTCATCGATCTGGCCGACGACGGTCGGTCGGCAACAAGTCGCTGCCATTTCACGGCGCAGCATGTGCGTCGATCGGCCGGCAAGGACACGCAATACATCGTGGCGGGCCGCTACGACGACCGACTGGTACTTGCGGATGCAGGCTGGCGTATCGAGCACCGCACGCTGCGAGTGCTCTGGACCAGCGGCAACCCGGACGTGATCAGCCCACCGGCCTGAACCGGTTCATCGATCTGAACCGAGGTATGGGTCTGAGCCGAGGTATGGGTCTGAGCCGAGGTATGGGTCTGAACCGGTTCATCGATCTGAACCGGTTCAGCTCAACGAGTGGTCAGCCGCCGTTGGTGCCCTTTTTCTCCTTTTTGACGGCGCGCTTTTCCTTCAACGACTTCCCCTGCTTTTTTGCAGCTGCCTTCTGCGGTGACTTTGCGGCCATGGTGCTCTCCTCGTGATTCGACGCCGCGAGATGCGGCGTGGGTCGATTCTGACAATCCCTGCATTCTGGCAGTAGATCCGTGCCCTGCACGGCTCACATCAACTGCCGGATCGCGAAGGGCCGGCTATTTGGCGATGGCGGCGTTGATGCGCGCGACGACTTCGGGCGTGAGCGCCTCGAGCACGTCGAGTGCGCCCATGTTGTCGACCACCTGCGAGGCGCGGCTGGCACCGGTGATGACGGTGGTGACGTTCGGGTTGGCGGCACACCAGGCGATGGCGAGCTGCGCCATCGAGCAGCCGAGTTCTTCGGCGATCGGGCGCAGGCGCTCGACTCGGTCGATTTCGGCGGCATCTGTCAGCCGCTTGGCCAACCAGCCATACCCGGGCAACGCAGCGCGGCTGTCGTCGGGCACGCCGTCGCGGTACTTGCCGGTGAGCAGACCTGATGCCAGCGGGCTCCAGATGGTGGCGCCAAGACCGATGTCGCCGTACAGGCGGGCGAACTCGACTTCGACCTTGCGGCGTTCCATCATGTTGTACTGCGGCTGCTCCATCACGGGCTTGTGCAGGTGATGCCGCTCGGCGATCTCCCACGCAGCGCGGATCTCGTCGGCGGTCCATTCGCTGGTGCCCCAGTACAGCACCTTGCCGCGTTCGATGAGATCGTGCATTGCCCAGACGGTCTCCTCGATGGGCGTGTTGGGATCGGCGCGGTGGCAAAACAGCAGATCGACGAAGTCGACGCGCAGGCGATCAAGGCACCCTTCGATGGAGTGGTGCAGGTACTTGCGGTTCAGCGTGTTGGCCATGTTCGGCATGTTGCCGTCGATACCCCAGAACACCTTGGTGGACAGCACGTAGCTCTGACGCTTCCAGCCGAGCTGCTCGATGACTCGGCCCATGATGGCCTCGCTCTCGCCCCCCGCATAGGCCTCGGCGTTGTCGTAGAAGTTGCAACCGGCATCGTGTGCTGCCTGCATGCACTCCAGCGCCGTGTCGTCCTTCAGTTGGTTGTCGAACGTGACCCACGATCCGAAGGAGAGCACGGAGAGCTGCAGGCCGGAACGGCCCAGGCGGCGAAAGGGCATCTTTGTTTGAGGCATACAACGACGGTAGCGCCCGATCAGGCCGGGGGACGCACCGTCACGCCAGCGGCCAACATCGCCCGTTTGGCGTCGGCGATCGTGAACTCACCGAAGTGAAAGATCGATGCCGCAAGCACGGCGTCAGCGTGACCGAGAACGACACCATCAACAAGATGTTGCAGGTTGCCCACGCCACCGCTGGCGATGACCGGCACGTTCACGGCCTGCGCGATGGCGTTGGTGAGGTTGATCTCGAAGCCCTCACGCGTTCCGTCACGATCCATCGAGGTGAGCAGTATCTCGCCCGCGCCCAGCGAGGTTGCCTGCTGAGCCCACTCGACGACATCACGACCGGTCGACGTACGCCCGCCGTGCAGGTACACCTCCCAGGAACCCGCAGGGGAAGTCGCCCGCGCATCGATGGCGCACACCACGCACTGTGCCCCGAATTCGGCAGCGATCTCGGCAATCAGCGCGGGTCGCTCGAACGCCGCCGTGTTGACGCTGACCTTGTCGGCACCGGCGCGCAGCATGCGCCGCGCGTCCTCGACGCTACGGATACCGCCACCGACGGTGAAGGGGATGAACACCTGCTCGGCCACACGACGCACGACATCGACCATGGTCTCGCGCCCGTCGGACGACGCCGTGATGTCCAAAAAGACCAGCTCATCGGCACCCTCTGCGTCGTACCGCGAGGCCAGCTCCACGGGGTCACCGGCATCGCGCAGGCCAACGAAGTTGATGCCCTTCACCACGCGACCATCGGTGACATCGAGGCACGGAATGATGCGGGCCACGTTCATGATGCACCTCCCGGCGAACCGGCAGCGCGCACAAAGTTGGCCAGCAGGGCCAGGCCCGATGGCCCCGATTTCTCGGGGTGGAACTGCGTGGCGAACACGTTGCCATGACGGAAGGCAGCGTTGAGGTCGGTGCCGTAGCTGCACGTTGCGGCGACCATGGATGCCTCGGTGGGGACACCGTGCAACGAGTGCACGAAGTACATCCACGCATCGTCCCCGAGCCCGTCCAGCATGGGGTCATCGGGCAACGTGAGGTGCAACTGGTTCCATTGCATCTGCGGCCGTTTGACCCCCGGAGGAATCCAACGGACCGTGCCGGGCAACACACCGAGCCCGGCAACCGAGTCGTCCTCGTCACTCCCGTCGAACAACATCTGCATGCCAACGCAGATGCCGAGGAACGGGCGCCCGGAGACAACGGCGTCGTGCACGCTCGACTCGAGTCCAGCCGCCCGCAGGGCGTTCATGCAGGCACCGAAGGCCCCCACGCCCGGAAGCACGACCGCGTCAGCGTCGCGGATGAATCCGTGGTCGCTGCTGAGCAGTGCGTCAGCTCCAACGTGTTGCAAGGCTTTCTCGGCGGACCGCAGGTTGCCGATGCCGTAGTCGAGCACGGCGATGACCGGGCGGCGTGCCGTCACAACACGCCCTTGGTCGACGGCAACGACGCGCCCTCGACGCGGACCGCATCGCGCAGACAACGCGCCAGGCCCTTGAACGTGGCCTCGATGATGTGATGCACGTTGTGCCCGCGCCGCAACGACACGTGCAGGGTGATGCCTGCCGCCGTGGCGAAGCTGGCAATGGCATGCTCGGCCAGTTGCGGGTCGAATGCCGGGTTGCCCAGTGGCAAGCACTCGGGCAGCGGCACCTCCCACACCACGAACGCTCGGCCTGACAGATCGAGCGCAACCTCGACCAGCGCCTCATCGAGCGGGAAACACCCGCTGGCGAAACGGCGCACGCCCACCTTGTCGCCCAGCGCCTCGCGGAACGCTTCGCCCAGGGTGATGGCCACGTCCTCGACGGTGTGATGCGTATCGATGTGCAGATCGCCCGTGGCCGCGATGGTGAGATCGAAACCACCGTGGCGGCCGAGTTGGTCGAGCATGTGGTCGTAGAACGGGATGCCCGTCGAGACCGAGGTGGAGCCCGTTCCATCGAGCTCGATCGACAGATCGATCGAGGTCTCCTTGGTGGTGCGCTGGCGCGTTGCGAAACGGGTCATGACAGGACCTCCTGCAGGGCGTTCAGGAACGCGTCGTTCTCTTCGGGCACACCAACCGTGACACGCAGGCAGTTCTCGAGGCGGGGCCAGCCACTGCAATCGCGCACGAGGACATCACGGTCGATCAGGCCCTGCCATGTGGCGTGTCCGGACAGGGAACGGGGGCGGAACAACACGAAGTTGGCGCCGCTGGGCCAGTAGTCCACGGGCATGTTGTCGAACGCCGACTGGAGGCGTTCGCGCTCGGCCACGATGGCCTGGACCCTGGCCTCCATGTCGTCGACGAAGCGCAACGCCAAACGACCAGCGATCTGCTTGGCGGCGTCGAGGTGGTACGGCAAGATGACCTTGTCGAGCTCGGCCACCAGCCACGACGGGCCCACCAGGTAACCGAGCCGGGCGCCGGCCATCGACCAGGTCTTGCTGAAGGTACGCGTGACCACCAGCGGTGTTTCCTCGTCGACCAGGCCGAGCGCCGACCAGTCGGCGAATTGCCCGTAGGCCTCGTCGAGTACGACCAGCCCGGGGGCCATCTCCATGACGGCGCGCACGTTGGCCTCGGATTCGACCAGCCCGGTGGGGTTGTTCGGCGAACACAGGAACGTGATGGTGGGATCGGCGGCCTGACACACCCGGCGCACCTCGTTCAGATCGAGCGTGAAGTCGGCGCAGCGCTCGCCCTCGGCCACCGTGGCGCCGGTGAGTCGGGCGATATGGGCGTGGAGCTGATACGTGGGCTCAAAGGTGGCCACTGTTCGGCCGGGGCCGGCATAGGTGAGGAGCAGGGTTTGCAGCACCTCGTTCGACCCGTTCGCGGCAAAGACCTGGCTGGGATCGACGTTGTGCAGGGCCGCAATGGCCGCACGCAGCGCTGTTGCCCCGCGATCGGGGTAGCGATGCCACTCGATGCTCGCCATCTCCGCTGCGAACGCATCGTGCCAGCCACGCGGCGGAGGCGTGGGTGACTCGTTGGTGTTGAGCCGCACCCGAACCGAGACCTGCGGCGAGTGGTAACCCTCGAGAGACTTGAGATCATCACGAACAGCTATGCGCGCCACACGGGCAGGCTAGCGATACCGCCGGACAACTGGCGAACGCTTTCCGGCTGCCAACACGGAGCATTCCGGTGATCGCTCAGCAAGAATGCGCCCATGAGTTCAGCATCGGCGGCAGAGATCAGTGTCATTGCGGACGGAATCGACGGCTATCGCGCTCGTGTGCGGGATCTCGCTGAGCTGTTCATCGGGTCCCCGCAAGAGGATCTGCTCGCCACGTTGCACGAGGCGGAACGAGCGCTGCGCAACGCCCATCGGACGATGCAGCGGGCGATCAAATTGACACGATGAGCCCACGCTCTGGCCACGGCACAGGAGCCAGCAGAAAAACAGCAACGGCCCCTTGCGGGGCCGTTGCGCTGCGCTATCAGGCGGCGGATCCCGATAGTGCCCTCAATCCAGGTCGCGGGACCTGGTTGGTTCGCCCATTCTGACACCTGTCAGCTGATCGGCGCAACCCGACAAGGCGCCGCTCAAACGCTACGTCGACGGCTCGCGCGTGGGATCAGCGACGATGGACAGATGTCCTCGAGGGCGCAACCACCACACTGGGGCTTCTTGGCATCGCACACCCGGCGACCGTGCAGGATGGTGCGGAGGCTGAACGGACCCCAATCGGCGGCCGGCAGATAATCACACAGTTCTGTCTCGACCTTCACAGGATCAACCTGCTCGGTGAGCCCGAGCTTCCGAGCGAGCCTGCCGACGTGGGTGTCAACGGCCAGACCGGGCAGTCCGAAGGCAACGCTGCGCACGACATTGGCCGTCTTGCGACCAACCCCCGGCAGGGTGACGAGATCCTCGAGCGCCGTGGGCACCTCGCCACCGAAGCGGTCCACGACGGCCACAGCCATGCCGATGAGGCTCTTGGTCTTCATCTGGTAGAACCCCGTCGAGCGAACGATCTGCTCGACATCACCCGGGTCGGCCTGCGCCAGGGCAACGACATCGGGATAGCAGGCAAACAGCTCGGGGGTCACCATGTTGACGCGGGCGTCGGTGCACTGCGCCGACAGGATCGTGGCCGCCAACAACTCGAAAGCGCTCGAGTGATGCAGCTCGCAGATGGCCTCCGGATAGGCCAGCGCGAGGCGACGCGCCACCTCGCGCGTACGGGTCTTGGGAGTTCGGGGTGACGGCACATGTGCAGGCTACGCACGGCATCAGCAGGTAACCTCACGACGATGCAATCCGTCGAGGTCACCGCGCGACTTGACGCATCACGCACCTCGGCGGTGCAGGTGCTCATCGCCGACTGCGAGGCCATCGACGGTTTCCGACCGGTCTCCGACCAGTTCTGGATCGACCTCGCCGGAGACGACCACGATGTGGTGCGGGTGCTGCTGATCGACCGCCACCACCCCGACGACCGGGGCATCGTGCAGGGTTGCGCCCAGGCAGGCCTCACCGCTGGTAGCTGGACGGTCGAAACCGTGCTGCATCCGGCGCTACGCCCACAGCTGGCACAACTGGCAACCATGATGCTGCGCGCCATGTCCGACGCGCTCCGCCACCGCAACAGCGCCGAGTGGAGTTGGCTGGTCTTCGCTCCGACGCCGGCGCACGATGCCGTGGCGGCAGCGTTCGCGCTTTCACCGACGCGTCGGCTCTATCAGATGACGCGTCCGCTACCCACCGGGCTCACGTTCGATATCACCACCCGAGCGTTTGTGCCCGGCCAGGACGATGAGGCATGGCTGCGCGTGAACCAGCGCGCCTTCGCCTGGAACCCCGAGCAGGGCGGCTGGACGCTGGATTCACTGCGCGCCCGAATCGCCGAGCCGTGGTTCGATCCGAACGGCTTCCTGCTGCACGAGCGCGACGATCGACTCGCCGGCTTCTGCTGGACGAAGGTCCACGCCGACAACACACCACCACTCGGCGAGATCTACGTGATCGCCGTCGACCCCGATTTCCACGGGCTCGGGTTGGGCCGCCAACTCACCCTCGCAGGGCTCGAACACCTGGCCCGTCTGGGCATCACACACGGGATGCTCTTCGTTGATGCTGACAACACCGCAGCGGTGGGCCTGTACGACAAACTCGGCTTCAGCGTCCACCGCACCGACTGCGTGTACCACGGCCGGATCGGCCGCTCGGACACCGATGCAAACGCACCAACGTCAAGGAGACCAGCGTGAGCGCACTCGAAGAACTTCCCCACTGGGACGTCTCCGACGTACATGAATCGTTCACCGCACGCAGCTTCCTGGTCGCCATGGAGCAGGCGGCTGCTGGCACCGACCGGCTGGAGGTCCTGTTCGAACGGCATGGAGTTCGCGCCGCGCCCACCCGGACAGCAACCACGCAGGACGGCGCTATCGCTGACGAGATCATCGCCGCCCTCAACGACTGGCAGTTGCAGTTGCAACAACTGTCCGCGTACGTCTATGCCACCGTGGCCACCAACAGCTTCGACGAGCAGGCGCAGTCGCTCTCCAACGAACTGCAGGTGTTGTCGTCACGAGGCCAACCGCTGTTGGCACGGCTCGTCGATTGGGTCGCCGCGCTGGGCCCTCTCACACTCGCCGGTGTCAGCACACAGGCCCACGATCATCTTGGTCCGCTACAACGGCTGGCCGAACGAGCCGGACATCAGATGGACGAATCCGAGGAAGGGCTGTACGCCGAACTGGCGCGCACGGGTTCATCCGCATGGGGCCGACTGCACAGCGATGTCACCTCACAATTGCAGGCCGATGTGGCATGGCCGGACGGCGACACCCGCCGGCTGCCGATGGCGGCAGTGCGCGGCCTGGCAACGCACGCCGACCCGAACGTGCGTCGGGCCGGATACGACGCCGAACTGCAGGCATGGCCCACGGTGGCCGTGGTGTGCGCTGCGGCCCTGAACAGCATCAAGGGCGAGGCCAACTCGATCAACTCCCGGCGGCACTGGGCGTCGCCGCTGGACGCATCGCTGTACGCGAACAACGTCAGCCGCCGCACGTTCGACGCAATGCAGCACGCGATCCACTCATCGCTGGGCGACTTCCGCCGCTGGATGCGCACCAAGGCAGCACTGCACGGCCACAACGGCCCGCTGCCATGGCACGACCTCGTCGCTCCCCTGCCGACAGCACCTGCATCCATCTCATGGCAGGACGGCCTCGGCATCGTGCGCAACGCATTCGCCTCGTACGGTGGATCACTGGCGGGCCTGGTCGACCGCGCAGTCGATGGGCGCTGGATCGACGCCGAGCCCCGTGTCGGTAAGTCCGGAGGCGCCTTTTGCGCCTCGCTCACCGGCGAGCGCTCGCTGGTGTTCCTGAACTGGACCGGCAGCGTCGACTCGGCGCAGACCACAGCACACGAACTCGGCCACGCCTACCACAACACGCAGTTGGCCCACCGCACCCCGCTGCAACGGCGGCTGCCGATGGCGCTCGCAGAGACCGCCAGCATCTTCTGCGAGACCCTTGTCGTGGAGGAGGGGCTGCAACGCCTCCAGGGGGCCGATCGCCTCGCATTGCTCGATGTCGACCTGCAGGGATCGGCACAGGTGGTCGTCGACATTCACAGCCGCTGGCTGTTCGAGACCGAACTCTTCGCCCGCCGCCAGCGCCGCACCCTGGGCGTGAACGAACTCAACGACATGATGCGCAGTGCACAGAACAGCGCCTACGGCGATGGGCTCGACCAAACGACCGCCCACCCCTACATGTGGGCGGTCAAGGGCCACTACTACGGCAGCCACTTCTACAACTGGCCCTACACCTACGGCCTGTTGTTCGGATTGGGGCTCTTCGCCCGCTATCAATCCGATCCGACCCATTTCCGCGGGCGCTACGACGACGTGCTGTCACGGGTGGGTATGAACACCGCCGAGGAGTTGGGAGCGTCGTTCGATATCGACGTCACCGACGAGGCCTTCTGGATGGCCAGCATCGACGTACTGCGCAGCAGGATCGACGAACACGCACGGCTCGCCGCCGAGGTGGGCCGATGAGCAGCGAAACGACCCGGCGCACGCGTTACGACGTGGACCGCAACGAGCTCGGCGAGCTGCTCACCGGCGAGCCCCGTTTCCGCGTCGACCAGCTGTGGAAGGGACTGTACGAGCAGCTCGGCGAACCGGCGGAGCTGACCACCCTGCCCAAGTCTCTGCGCGCTCGGCTCGATGCCGAGCTACCCGCCGCGCTCACCACCGTGGTCGAGCGCGTCAACGACGACGGCGACACGGTCAAGTACCTGTTCGAGCTGCCCGGCGGTAGCCGCATTGAAACCGTGTTGATGCTGTACCCCGACCGCGTCACCGTGTGCGTCAGCAGCCAGGCCGGTTGCGCGATGGGTTGCGGATTCTGTGCCACCGGCCAGGCCGGCTTCACCCGACAACTCACCACCGGCGAGATCGTCGAGCAGGTGGTGCGCGCCTCACGCAAGGCACGCGAGCTGAACCGTCGCCTGGCCAACGTGGTGTTCATGGGCATGGGTGAGCCCCTGGCCAACGAGGCCAACGTCTGGGCCGCGATCGAGCGGATCAACACCGATCTCGGGCTGGGGGCCCGCCACCTGACAGTGTCGACGGTGGGCCTGGTGCCCGGCATCAAGCGGCTCACCGAGTGGCCCATGCAGGTGAACCTGGCGGTATCGCTGCACGCAGCCAACGACAGCCTGCGCGACGAGATGGTGCCCATCAATCGTCGCTACCCGCTGGACATGTTGATGGGGGCGTGCGCCGACTACCTGATCGCCAAGGGCCGACGGCTCAGCTTCGAATGGGCGCTCATCGACGGTGTCAACGACCGCGACAGCGATGCCCGCGAGCTGGCCGCGCTGTGCCGCTCGCTACCGCTTGCCGCCCATGTGAACCTGATTCCGCTCAACCCCACTCCCGGATACCCCACGCGCGGCACGCCGCTGGGCCGGGTGCACCAGTTCCGCGACCGTCTCGAAGAGCTCGGCGTGAATGCAACGGTCCGACGCAACCGCGGCACCGACATCGATGCTGCCTGCGGGCAGTTGGCTGCAGGGCAACCGGTGCAGCCCGTGAGCCTCGGCCGCCGGCGCGACACGGCTGATGTTGACGACAACATCCCAGACGCCGCGCACGACACCGCGCACGACACCGCCTAGGACGGCCTGCTGAGGACGGCCTGATCAGGCCTCGAGGTACCTCGGGTTGGCCACGATGAGCTTGTCGCGGACGCTGGCCCACACGGCGTCCCGCACGGCACCGGCCTGCGGCCCATCATCGTCGACAACACCGGAACGAATGGCCGCCGCCAACTCGGCATCGTCGGCAAAGCCGAGCGCCTGCAAACGATCCCGATGATCAGTGGCCTGCGCGGGTCCTAGCTCGAGCTCGCGCTCGACCATGGCCAGCACGTTGATGGCTACGCGGGTGTGGAACTGCACGCGCCCGGTTGTGGACGCAAGCACATCGCGCTCGAGCCATTCTCGGACCGACTCCACGAGTTGTTGGGCAGATGGCGGATCGTGCGGAATCACCAGCGGCCATCCAGGGCGAGGAAGAGGTCGTGCTCGTTCTCGCACACCCGCCGTCCGATGGCGGCAAGTTCGTGGCTACGCGCCAACCCGGTGATGTGCGACTGGGTCTGCATGATGCACATGATGCCCCACTTCAGCGTGCCGAGCACCTCCCACCAACGCACCACATCTGGATCGACGTCTACACCGGCGGCCTGCGCGTACGCGCCGAACAGTTCGTCGTACTCGCCGATACCGGCCACTGGCTTGCGCGAGCCGAACCGCCAGGCCTTGACACAAAGCCAGCCGAGATCCTCCATGGGGTCACCCACGTGCGACAGCTCCCAATCGAGCACGGCACGCAGGCCATCGGGACCGACCATGATGTTGCCCATCCGGAAGTCACCGTGCACCACGCACTGCCGCCCGGTCGGCGGGCGGTGGCGTTCGAGCCACCGAAAGGCCAGCTCGAATGCTGGATGCGGGTCGCCGAACGAGTCGAGCACCTGGCGGTACTGCACCACCTGATCGGTGGACTGTAACGACGGCACAGACGCCGTGTCGATGGAGTGCAGCCGCGCCAGCGCACGGGCGAAATCGGCCGTCAGATGGGTGCGCGCCCCGGCAAATGTCTCGTCACGCAGGATCTTGCGCGCGATCGTTTCGCCATCGACATGGCTCAACACCATGTACGCGGCGCCGAGGCCGCTCGGATCGGTGGATGCCGTGATCACCTCGGGCACGGGCACGCCGGCAGCGTGCGCTGCACGCAGCACGGCGAACTCAGTGGCCATGTCACGAACATCACCGCCGCGCTGGCGCTGCAGGATCAGCGGTCGATCATCGGCAACGAAGCGCCAGGTCTCCCGCGAAGCCCCACCGGTAAGCCGGGCAAGGTCGGTGACCGTGGCCCCACCAAGCACGACCGACAGCGATGCGGCAAGCTCGTTGGCGGCCATCAGCAGTTGGCCAGCACGGTGGGGTACGGGTCAACAGCCGGCCCACCGCCCGGATGAATCTCAAAGTGCAGATGGGGGGTGGAGAAGCGGGCGTTGCCGGTATCGCCCACGTAGCCGATGATCTCGCCCTTGACGACGTCACCCAGATTCGCGTAGGCGTCGAGATGTGCGTAGTAGTACTTGTTGCCATCGGCCCCGGTGAACCAGATGGTGGTTCCGCCGAGTTCGTTCTGCTGGGGCTTCGCGAAACCATCGACGACGGCCACGATGGTGGTGCCCCGCGGGCTGATCATGTCGACGCCCTCGTGCTTACGACCGCCAGATCGGGGCTCGCCCCACGTGTCGGCAAACCCGGTGATGCCCTGAATGGGGCAGACCCAATCCAGGCCGCTTCCGTACACCTGGCCCGCTGCTGCGCCCGGACGCCCGCCAGAGCCACCGCTTCCGGTGGTGCCACCCGCTGAGCCACCCGAGGCGCTGTTGCCGGTCTTCACGCCCTGCCCCTCGTCGCCGCCATCGGAGCCGGCGCTCAGTACCGCTGCCTGATCCACCTTCAGCTGCGCCGCTGCGAGTTGGGCCAGCTTCTCGGCGTCCTGCTGGCGTTGGGCGTCGAGCGCCTTCTGCACGGCTGCGCTGGTGAGGCGTTCCTTCTCGACGACCTTCAACCGGTCGACCTCGTCGAGGGCGGCCTGTTGCTTGGCCGCGAATTCGGTCTGCGCCGCCTTGTAGTCGCTGGCGGCCTTGTCGGCCCTTGCCTTCTTCTGATCGAGCAAGTTGCTGACATCGGCATAGTCATCAAGGCTGCTCGAGGAGGCCTCGTTGATGATGCCCACGAGCACAGCGGTCTGCGCCTGCTCGGTGGGGCCGAGGTTGCCGATGAGCAACGAGATGCCGGTGCCGCTGGCACCGATGTAGCGGTTCACAGCCACCATCTCGACCGCCTTACGCAACGCATCGACCTTGGCCTGGAGGGCCACGACCTCGGCGTCGAGCTTGGCCTTGTCATCGGCGAGCACATCGAGCTTCGACTCTGCTGCGGCCCACGCATCGGCGGCAGCATTGGCGCGGTCACGGGCAGCAGCGATGGCACGCGCCGCATCCTCGACCGTTCCCGTGCCGTTATCGGCGCGTGCGATCGAGGGGCCGACGAGCGGGATGCCCGCCAGGCCGAGCATCACCACGAAGAAGAGGCCGCCGAACTTGCGCATGAATGGCCGCATTGTACCTCTCGGGTCCCGACGAACGCCGTCATGGCTCTAGCCTGAGCGCTCCATGACGACGCCTCCCCCGCAGCACATCCCCCCAGTGGTCCACACGGCTGCGGCAGCGGCAACAACCGGCTCGGAGCCGACGGAGGCGCTGCGCTTCGGGCGGGTCTGTTTCGTACGCGAGGACCGACGGATCCTCGATGACATCAACTGGTCCGTGCGGTCGGACCAGCGCTGGCTGATCCTCGGTGCCAACGGATCGGGAAAGACCACCATGGTACGCATGGCCTCGATGTACGAGCACCCGTCATCGGGTTCTGTCACTGCGCTCGGCGAGACCCTGGGCAGCACCGATGTGCGCCAACTGCGCCGCCGCATCGGCGTGATGTCTGCAGCCGTCGGAGCGCAGTTGCGTCCGCAGCTCAGCGCACAGGACACCGTGGTAACAGCGAAGTTCGCGGCCCTCGAGACCTGGTGGCACACCTACACCGAGGCCGACTACGAACGCGCCCGAGCCTGCCTGGCACGACTGAATGTGGCCCAGTACGCCGAACGCACCATGGGCACGCTGTCGTCGGGCGAGCAGCAACGCGTGCTGCTGGCCCGGGCGCTGATGAACGAACCGGGGCTGCTCGTGCTCGACGAGCCCAGCGCTCGCCTCGATCTGGGCGGGCGCGAACAATTGGTCGCAGCATTGGCCGAGTTGACCACCGACCCTGCTGCTCCCCCGCTGATCCTGGTCACGCACCACGTGGACGAGGTACCCCCGGGCATGACCCATGTGCTGCTGCTCCGCGAGGGCAAGGTGTTGGTCGCCGGCGAGATCGACGACGTGTTGACCGCCGAGGCGTTGAGCGACTGCTTCGCGATGCCGCTCACGCTCGAGCGACGCAGCGATGGCCGGCTTACCGCGTGGTCGCGGCGATCAGGCTGAGCAGCCGATCACGGCTGGCATTGATCTCGTCGGCCAACGCTCGCTCGACGAGGCCGCCCGTCCACAACCCGCCCCCGTAGTGCAACCGCATCGTCAGGTGACTGCCCGAATCCAGTGGGGTGACTGTGGCGCCGAGACGCCACACGCTGTGTGAGCGGCCGTCGGATTCCGAACGTTCGAACACCACCTCGGAACCCGGGTTGCAGATCGAGCGCACCATCGTCAGCCGCTTCGAGCGTGCGAACGGGCCGAGGCGGGCACGAAGCTCGACATCCCACGCCGGGAGGCCACCACGGTCGGCAATCGGCTCGGCACGGTGCACGAGCCCCATCCATTTCGCGTAGCTGGCGAGATCGTCGATCCATCCGAACAGTTCACTGGTCGAGCAGGGTGCTGTCAGTTCTGCCGAGATGTCCACACGGCAAGTATCGCCGCTCGCTCATCGGCTCATCACAATTTGCACACATCTGCGGGCCAACATCATCGGCAAGCGGCAGGAACGCCGCAGTCACGCCCCATTCCCCACGCACAGGGGACTACAAGGAGAACACCATGCAGCTCACCTCAAAGATCGCTACCGCCACGCTCGCCATCGCCATCACCTTCGGCGGCGCTGCGGCGGCCATGGCCACCGGCCTCACCACCACCGCCGACGGCGCCTCGGGTGGTCGCCACCGCCCAACCCTCGAGCAGATCTGCGCCCATCAGGACCAGATCGTGTCCCGCCTCACCGAGCGCCAGAGCCACCTGACCGACCGGATCGCCCGACTGAACCAGCTCACGACCAAGGTCACCAACGCCGACAAACTGGCCAAGATCGGCCAGCGCATCACCACGCTGCAGACCCGTCTGGATCGCGTCGCCGAACGCATCGCCGCTGCCCCTGAGTGGATAGCAGCTCACTGCAGCTGAACGTCGTCTCGTTCGCCGACCAACATCTCGACCCCACCGTCGTGGCGCCTCGAACTTCGTCGGGGCGTCACGGTCGCGTCGGGACCACGTCTCGAAATGGCTGGTTCAGCCGGCGCCCTTGGGATCGCGGTTCAACCCGCGAAACGCCCGGGACAGCAATGGGCTGTCGGCGCGCAGCAGACCGCTGAGGTCGTCGTTGTCGTCGAAGACGGGCTTCCACGGCATGGCCTGCGTTTCGTCGCTGTCGACCGGTACCGACGGCCGCAGATCGGCCACCACCACTGGTTCGTCCTCGACAAGGTCGTACTCGACAAGGTCGGTGTCGACGAGGTCGGTGTCGACGAGGTCGGTGTCGACGAGGTCGTGATCGGCAATGTCGACGTCCGATTCGCCAAACGACAGTTGTTGCTCACCCTGTCGGGCTTCTTGATGTGGGCCCTCATGACGCTTCCTGACAGGACGTTTGATGCGCCGGATCTCGCTGGTCGCATCATCGGCCGCCACGCGGAACAGACGGGGTCGCGCCTCGCGGCGGTCGTCGAGAGTCCATCCGCGGGGAACCACCATGGCGTCGGCATGGCGGCGACACACGACACCGGTGCGCAGCGGGGCCCTGCCCTCGGGCACCACCTCGAGCCACACCAGCAGTTGTTCAGGATCCATGCCGTACGCCACCTCGGCCGGGGCCGAGCATCCGGGGCGTTCACACAGGCGACTCACGGCCACTACGGTACTACCGCTTCCCAGCTCAGACGGGCTTTGTCCGGCCCGGAGCCCGACGACCACCATGAAGGTGGCCCCGGCGCGGTGACAGCCGCCCGGGACCTGCCGAAACCAGTGGAGGTTCCAGAGCGTGCACGATACCGACTGCGGCCGACACCGGGCCGGTCCGGAACGCGAACCGTTCACTTCTATGAACGGCTCTTTGTGGGCGATACCGGTCTCGAACCGATGACCTCTACGGTGTGAACGTAGCGCTCTACCAACTGAGCTAATCGCCCGAAGGCGCTCGTATGGTACCAGCGACTCTGGCGTGTCGCCTACCCGCCGAGCAGCTCGGCCGCCCGAGCGAGCGGGCCGAACCTGGGCGTCAAACGAACTGCCCGACCAGCGCAGCTTCGAGGTCGGGGCTCTAGCCGGAGTTGGCCAGGCGCACGCAGACCTGCCCCATGCCCTGCCGGTCGCGATGACTCTCGGTCCCCTGGCCACACACCGAGTCGAAGGTGATCAGGGTCTCGACGACGCCATCATTGGGAGCGAGGCACTCCACCTCGATCGCATCACCGTTGTCGGCGATGCTCACGCACGAACCGGCCTCCAGCAAATTGTCGGGCTTGGCCGGTTGACCAGGTTTCGTGAACGCTGCGTTCACCAGGACAAAACCGATGCCGAGCGCAGCCAGCACCAACATGAACCGCCACGGGAACCGCGCCGGTTGCTCGTACTGCACCGAGGCAACCGGCATCGTGGCCGGCCCCGGAGCCGGCCTCTGTGTCGACGCAGAGGCCGCCGAGCCATCGCGCCCGGCGTCGTAGACGGCACGGCGCCCCGGGTCAGACAGCACCCGCCACGCCTCGTTGATCTGGGCCATACCGGCTACCGAGGAGTCGCCGGCCGTGTCGGGGTGCAACTGGCGCGCGAGGGCACGATACGCAAGGCGGATCTCAGTGCGTGATGCGGTGGATGAGACCCCGAGGCGTTCGTAGTGGTCGGCGATGGCCCAACGTTAGGCGGGCCGCAGCCGGGCGGCCGCGCCAGAAGACGGAATACCTCAGTAGCCGCGGTCTGGGTACACCTGACCGACCAGCGCGGCGCCAGCGGCAAACAGGCGCACGTTCTGGGTGATCCGTGCGGCCAGCAACGGCGCACCCATCGCCGGAGTATTGCCGACGTGCGGGGTGATGATGCAGTTCGGCAGCGCCCAGAGCGGATGCCCAACGGGCAGTGGTTCTGGATCGGTGACATCAAGTCCGGCGCCACCAATGATGTTGTTCTGTAGGGCCCAGACGAGATCGTCGGTGACGATATGGCCACCACGCGCCACATTGACGATCCAGGCGTGGGGTTCCATCATCTCCAGCTCGCTGCGCGAGATCATGCCCTCGGTCTCGGGGGTGAGCGACAGGGCGAGCACGACCAGATCAGCACCGGGCAGGCAGTCGGCGTAGCGATCAGCTTCGACCACGACGTCGGCACCGTCCATGTCCTGCAGGTTGTTGCGCACCACGGTCACATGACAGTCGAACGGCTTGAGCAGACGCAGCAGCGCATCGGTGATGCCTCCGCCGCCGAGGATGGTGACCCGCGCCCCGCGCAGGTTGACGCCACGCGGCTCGCCCCACGATGTCGCCCGGGCATAGCCGCCGAGTCCACGCATGCCGGCCAGGGCGAGCGACAGCGCCATCTCTGCACATGGTTCGGCGTAGACGCCCTTGCCGCAGGTCCACACGCGGTCGTCGTCGATGAGGTGTACGAGCTTTTCAATGCCGGCAAAGGGGAGCTGCACCCAACCGATGTGATCGGCTTGCTGGAGTACCTCGGCCAACGCGATGGGATCTTGCCCATCGGCCCACACCAACGCATCGGCGTCGGCGAGCGCAACAACTTCACCGCCGCCCGCCGTGATGGCTTCGGCCATCCATGAGGGAGCGGATGAGGGCCCGAGCGCGACACGGGGCGCGTTGGTACTTGGCATGATTCCGAAACGCTAGCGGGTCACGTACCGTCAGGCATCAGTTGCCCGTGAACGTGGCAGCGATCTCGGTGCCAGTTTGACCACCGCGCCGCAACACCAGCGCCACGACGCCAACGGCCAGCAGCGTGGCAGCGATGAACAGCGTGGCCATGGCCGCTACCTCTGGCCGGATGATGCCCCCCGACAGCCCGAACACGTAGTTGGGGAACGTGGTGACGCCAGCGGGGCTGACGAAGCTGGTGGACACCACGTTGTCGAGGCTGAGCGTGAACGCCAACATGCCCCCAGACAGCACCGCAGGCATGACCAGCGGCAGGGTGATTTGCAGGAACGCCCGTGACGGTGTTGCGAACAGGTCAGCCGCTGCTTCTTCGAGACGGGCATCGAGACCCGCCACACGCGCCCGCACGATGAGCGTGACCACGGCAGAGCTGAACACCGTGTGCACGAGGATGATCGGCATCAGGCCCTCGCGGAACGGGCCGCCCAGCCGGACGAACCAACTCAACTGTCCGGCACCGTCGACGATCTCGGGGGTGACCAGAATGAGCAGGATCAGGCCGATGAACCCCGTGGTCCACCTCCCCGGACGGCGCGCCAAGGCAAGCCCGGCGAAGGTACCGAGCACGAGCGCGAGCGCCGTGCTGATGAGGGCGACCTCCAGCGACACGCGCACGGAGCCAGTCAGGCTGGTGTTGTCGAGCATGTGGGCCCACCAACGGGTGGAGAACCCGGTCCACTTGAAGATGCTCTTGAAGTCGTTGAACGACATCGCCATCAGGAACACGATGGGCGTGAACAAGAACGCGATGACCGCAGCGGTCCAGAGCGCCATGGACGTGTGCACACTGAGCAGCTTCTTCATCACAGCACGACCTTGACCGAGCGGCTGCGTTTGACCAACTTCGACCCGAACAGAAAGCACGCAGCAAGCACACCGAGAACGAGCAGGATCGAAATGATCAACGACACGGCGATTGCCGAACCCGATGCCGCGTCCTGTGCCTTGAAGTACTGATTGGCGACCTCTGCGCCGATCATGTTGCCCTTGGCTCCACCGAGTAGCGCAGCCGTCACGTAGTCACCGGACAACGGTACGAACACCAAGATGAGCCCGGCAACGATGCCCGGGCCGGCCAAGGGCAGCGTCACCTGCAGGAACGTGCGGACGCGGTTGGCTCCGAGATCCTTCGAGGCCTCGCGCAGGTGCAGTTCGACGCGATCGAGCGCCACCCACAGCGGGAAGATCATCAGCGGCAGGTAGTTGTAGACGATGGCGATCTGCACGGCCGAGCGCGTGTCGAGGATCTGGAGGGGGCTGCTGCGCAGTGCCTGCCCGAAGGTGAACCAGTGTCCCGACTGCAAGAAGTTGGAGACGAAGCCCGACGGCTGCAGCACGATCCGCCAGGCCAGGGTACGCAGCAGGAAGTTGGCGAAGAACGGCACCATCAGCAGCGCCAGCACAGCGGTCTTGGCCTTCGGACCCACCTTGAACGCAAGGAAGTACGCCACCGGCAGGCTGATGATCAGGCACAGCACCGTCCCGAGCAGCGACGTGAACATCGTCTGCTTGAGCAAGGTCTTGAATGATCCGCTGAGGACCTCGTGATAACGATCGAAGTTCGGCGAGCCGAGGTCCACCTTGCCGGGCACGTTGGCGATCTTGCGGCCGAAGCTGTTGACCACCACCAGCGCCACCGGGATGACGAAGAGGAAGACGTACCAGATGAACGACGGGATCGCGAGCAGGAACTTCGGGGCGCGCAGCCACCCTCGTCGCCGAGAGGGTCGGGCGTCGATCGTTGCTGTCACCGATCAGCCGCCCGCTTTGGCCTTCACGTTGCTGTAGATCTTGACGATCCGGTCCTGCGCACTGTTGACGGCACCGGACTGCATGGTGGCCAACTGCGCTGCGCTGGTGTAAAACACCATGTCCTTGAAGTCGATGTCACCGGCGAGGTCCTCGATGCCCACGATCCCCGTGTTGTAGCCGTGGTAGTTCAGGTCCTTCACACTGTTGGCGGGCTCGAGGACGAAGTTGATGAAGTCGTAGGCCGCGTCACGGTTCTTGGCCCCCTTCAGCACGCACCAGTTATCCATCCAGAGCTCGGTCATCGGGGCACCGATGCCCCATTTGTACCGGCTCACGTCCTCGCCGGCTTCCTGCACGCCGAGCAGGCCCGCACGGGCATCGCCGATGAACACCTGCGACAGGGCGAAACTGCCCGATGTCAGGTCGACGCCGGGGTACGAGTTGAACGCCTTGATGTGTGAAGCGAAGTCGTTCACCAGGAACTTCTCGCATGCATCGAGGTCTTCGGTCTTCTCGGTGGTCCAATCGATGCCGTTGGCCCAGAAGTAGATGCCACACAGGTCCGGCGGGGCATCGAGCACGGTGGTCTGCCCGCTCGCCTCGGTCTGTGCGGCCTTGATGAAGTCTGACCAGGTCTTGATCTCGGTCTTGACCACGGTGCTGTCGTAGAACCAGCCGGTGGTACCCCAGTTCTTGCAGACGCTGTATTTGTTCCCGAGGTCCCACGGCTGATTGGTGTAGCGCGAATCGAGGTTCGAGAAGTTGGGGATCTTGGTCTTGTCGATCTCCTCGAGCAGGCCCGCCTTGGCCAGTTGCGGAACGTACGGACCGGTCGGCACGACCATGTCGAAACCCGATGACCCACCGCCCGTGACCAGCTTCTGCACCGCCTGTTCGTTGGAGTCGAAGATGGTCAGGCTGATGTCGCCCCAGGCCTTGAGCAGATCGGGGTCGTCGTATTCGGCCCACGTGTACAGGTTGAGCTTTTTGTCCACTGCACCGCCGGGCGCTGTGGTGCCGCCCGGGCTGGTGGAGGTCGAGCCACCACCACCGCTGCTGCCGCACGCTGCCAGCGCCGCAGCTGCAGCGACACCGCCGCCGAGCGCAAGGAAGCGCCGCCGGCTGATCGAGTCAGCAAGTCGCTGGGCGGCCTGCTTGGAGATGAGGATTCGGGTGGTGTCGCTCTGACGGGTCATTGCAATGGTCCTTCCAGGGAGCCGGAGATGGGTGGGACGGCGCAAGCGCCGGCGGGTCGCGCCAACGCGAAGTGCCACGTCAGCAGTGCGGTGATCACTCGGGCGCCGCTTCCGCAGCGGGATCCTGAATCACCAGATCGGCCTGTTCGGCCGAGAACTGATACACCTCGGCCGCATCCCAGTGACACCACACCGTGTCGCCCGGCGCCAGACGAACCGCCCCTTGGCGGGGAAGCAGCGCCAGCACGTCACGTTCGGCGGTACGCACCACGTACTGCAGCACGTCGCCGTAGTGCGACACACCCGCAACGGTGCCAGCGATGACGTTGGTGGATCGGTCCGGGTCGGTGCTGCTCAGCTGGATGCACTCGGGGCGAATGGCCGCAAGCGCAGGTGCGCCCTGGGCAACCCTCTCCTCGGGACTGGACGAGACGAAGACCGTGCCATCGCTGGCGCGCACTCCGCTGCCGGTGGAGACGCCCCGCCAGAAGTTGTTGCGGCCGATGAACCCGGCAACGAACGCCGAAGACGGATGCTCGTACACCGTTTCTGGACCGGCAAGTTGCTCGATGTGGCCGTCGAGCATGATCGCAATGCGATCGCTCATGCCCATGGCCTCTTCTTGATCGTGGGTGACAAAGACGAAGGTGATCCCGAGTTGGCTCTGCAGCAGCTTCAGCTCGATCTGCATTTCCTCGCGGAGCTTGCGATCGAGCGCACCGAGCGGCTCGTCGAGCAGCAACACACTGGGCCGGTTGACCAATGCGCGGGCCAGGGCAACTCGCTGCTGCTGCCCGCCCGACATCTGGCGCGGTTTGCGGTCGGCGAGTGCGCGCATCTTCACCATGTCGAGCGCCTCGGTGACGCGCGCCGCTATCTCGCTTCGCGGTACGTGCCGCTGACGGAGCCCGTATGCAACGTTCTCGGCGACGGTCATGTGGGGGAACAGCGCATACTGCTGGAACACGGTGTTGACGTCGCGCTTGTACGGGGGAACGCCTTGGACGAACTCGCCGCTGATACGGATGAAACCCTCGTCGGGTTGCTCGAAGCCGGCAAGCATGCGCAACGTGGTGGTCTTCCCGCAACCGCTGGGTCCGAGCAGCGAGATGAACTCGCCAGCGGTGATGTCGAGGTTGAGCTTGTCGACGGCAACCATGGAGCCGAATCGCTTGGTGACATCGACGAGTTCGACACTGCCGCGGTCTTGGCTCATGCTGTCGGCTCCTCTGACTACTCCGGGCCTCCGGCAACACCGGCGGGGCGTACACGAACAGTGTGGGTTCGCTGCTCACGACCCATCCTGCAGTGAATCGAAGTGTAGACATCGGCGGCGACCCGAAGTGAACTCTCCAACTTCATTTGCTGAAACGAGCGAACAGCGTCATGATCCGTTATCTATGGATCGCAGAAGCACCCAGGTCGACGACACGGACCGCGCCATCATCGAGCAGCTGCAGACTGACGGGCGCATCTCCTATACGCGCCTCAGTGCCGCCATCGGCCTGTCCGAGGCCGCCTCCCGTCAACGCGTCCAACGACTGATCGACGGCGGCGTCGTGCAGGTGGTGGCCGTCACCAACCCGCTGTCGCTCGGCTACCGGCGCATGGCGATGATCGGGGTCCGAACCGAGGGCCCCACCGAGGGCATCGCCGCAGCGCTCGAGGCGTTCCCCGACATCGAGTACCTCGTGATCACGGCGGGCTCGTTCGATCTGATGTGCGAGGTCGTGGTGCCCGACGACACTGCGCTGCTGGGCCTCACCAACCGCATCCGCGCTGTGCCGGGGGTGACCAGCACCGAGAGCTTCATCTACCTGTCGCTCGTGAAGCAGACCTATGCATGGGGTGCACATTGAGCGGCACGCCGACCAACGATGACGACGTCGACGACGTCGAAGGGTTCGACATGCAGGCGGCGGCGCGCCGTCACCTGTGGGGTCACTTCACCCAGCTCAGCGGCTTCCAACGCGGGCCATTGCCCATCATCACCCATGGCGAGGGCAACTACATCTTCGATCAGAACGGGCACCGCCTCCTCGATGGGCTCTCCGGGCTGTTCACGGTGCAGGTCGGTCACGGCCGCCGCGAGCTGGCCGAGGCCGCCACTGCCCAAGCCGCCACACTTGCCTACTTCCCGTTGTGGAGCTTCGGACACGAGCCCGCCATCCGGCTGGCTGCCCGTTTGGCCGCACTCGCCCCGGGTGATCTCAACCGCGTCTTTTACACCACCGGCGGCGGCGAGGCAGTGGAGAGCGCCTGGAAACTGGCCATTCAGTACTTCGCAGCGATTGGCCAACCGCTGCGGCGCAAGGTGATCAGCCGCCACTACGCCTATCACGGCACAACGCTCGGGGCATTGTCCATCACCGGCATCCCAGCGATCAAGAACCCGTGGGAACCGCTGATGCCCGGCACGGTGAAGGTGGCCAACACCAACCAATACCGGTGCGGGATGTGTGCGAAGGCCGGCGAGTGCACGCTGGCGTGCGCCGACGACATCGAGGCGCGCATCCTCATGGAAGGTCCCGACACCGTGGCGTGCGTCATCCTGGAACCGGTGCAGAACACCGGTGGTGCGCTGGTGCCACCGCCCGGATACTGGCAACGCGTCCGCGAGATCTGCGACCGCTACGGCGTGCTCCTGGTGAGCGACGAGGTGATCTGCGCGTTCGGCCGATTGGGTCACTGGTTCGGCTGCGACCGCTTCGGCTACCAGCCCGACATGATCGTGTTCGCGAAAGGCGTCACCAGCGGCTACGCGCCGCTGGGCGGCATCATCGTGAGCGACCGCCTCGCTGCACCGTTCCTCGAGGGCAGCAACACGTTCCTCCACGGCCTCACCTTCGGCGGGCACCCCGTCAGCTGCGCAGTCGCTCTGGCCAACATCGAGCTGATGGAGCGCGAAGACCTGTGCGGAAACGTGCTGCGTCACGAGTCGGTGTTCGATGAGGTGATGGCCCGGGTCGGCGAGCTCCCCATGGTCGGGCAGGTGCGCGGATGCGGATACTTCCGAGTTGCCGAACTGGTGAAGGACAAGGACAACAAGACCACCTTCACCGACGAGGAGTGCGATTGGCTGCTGCGCGGCGTGCTCTCCCCCGCGCTGTACAAGGCCGGGTTGTTCTGCCGCGCCGACGATCGCGCCGATCCCGTGGTGGTGCTCTCGCCCCCGCTCACCTGCGGTGCCAGCGAACTGCAGTTCATCGGTGACACACTGGTTGAGGTGTTCACCAACGCGTGGAACGAGTTTCAGTCACGATGACAGACAGCGAGCCAACAGCGACGCAACATGCATGGGGACTCACCTCATCGGGAGAGACCCGTTGGCCCGCTGCCATCGCGATGGCGGGCGCCCTGTTGCTGCAATTCCGCCTTCCGGAGAAGCTGACCATCGGGCCGCGCTGGGCCTTGCCCGCTGTCGAGGCCCTCGTACTCGTCACACTGCTCATCGTCAGCCCAACGAAGTTCGACGAAACCTCCCGCGACGTCCGGTTCGTCTCGCTCGGTCTTCTGGCTCTGCTCACCGGTGCAAATGCAACAACTCTCGCTCTGCTGATGCACAACCTGCTCAAGTCGGGCAGCTCGATCCCCGGGCGTTCGCTCGTGTACTCAGCCGTATCCATCTGGCTCACCGGCGTCATCGCCTACGCACTCTGGTACTGGGAAATCGATCGGGGTGGCCCCAGCAGGCGCTGTCGAAGCGACCACGCGGCCCCGGACTTCTGGTTCGCCCAGATGGAGAATCCCGGCGTCACCCGCACGCCATGGACGCCGCACTTTCTCGACTACCTCTACGTTTCGGTCACCAACTCGTCGGCGTTCAGCCCAACCGATGCGCTACCACTCACCCTGCGCGCCAAGGCACTGATGTCGGCCCAGTCACTGACCTCGCTCGCCACCATCGTGGTGGTGGGCGCCCGCGCCGTGAACATCCTGAAGTAGTCGACCCCGAACCGCGCCCAGCGCCCGAACCTGCCGAGGACCCATGGAGCAATCAGCACCGACACCCACGTTCCCCCATGACTGCGAGGCGTGCCGCACCATCGACCGCCTCGACGGTGTCGAGGACGGCCAGTTGGGTGCCCCGGGGCACTACCGCGTGCTCGACGAACGGACACTGTTCACCCGCCTCCGCAAGGCAGAGGGCTCGGTGGCCGATGGCGTCACCGCGTTCGCCGGGTCGATGAAGTTCGTCTACATCCACGCCATCTGGTTCGCCATCTGGGTGGCGGCCAACATCGGCCTCGCCGGGCTCAACTACGAGTTCGACAAGTTCCCGTTCGGCCTGCTGACCATGATCGTGTCGCTCGAGGCCATCTTCCTGGCAACGTTCGTGATGATCAGCCAGAACCGCCAGGCGGCTCGATCGGACATCCGCAGCAGACTGGACTTCGAGAACAACCTGCGTTCGGAGATCTGGTCGATGCACATCGGCCAGGCACTCGGCATCGACGTACAACATGTCGAAGACCTCGTGCAGAAGGCCATCACTGCGGCCGAAGAGCGTCTCGTGCGCGAAGAGGGCTAACCAGCTGGCGCGATCAGCTGTCGAGGTTGGCCATGACGTGCTTGAGCCGGGTGTAGTCCTCGAGCGCGTACGCCGACAGGTCCTTGCCGTAGCCGCTCTTCTTGTACCCGCCATGGGGCATCTCGGCAACGAGGGGGATGTGCGTGTTGATCCAGACGCAACCGAAGTCGAGCCGCTTCGACATGCGCATTGCCCGGCCGAAATCGCGCGTCCATACCGACGAGGCGAGCCCGTAGTCCACACCGTTGGCCCACCGCACGGCTTCGTCCTCGTCAGAGAATCGCTGCACGGTGATGACCGGGCCGAACACCTCGTTCTGCACCATCTCGTCGGTCTGGCGCAGGTTCGCCACGACCGTGGGTGCATAGAAGTATCCCGAGGTGCCCACCCTGGCGCCGCCCGCCACAAGGTGCGCATGGTCGGGTGCTCGATCGAGGAACCCGCTGACGCGCGCCAGTTGGTTGGCGTTGTTGACCGGCCCATAGGCAACGTCGTCGTCATCGGGCATACCCGTCTTCACGGCCCCAGCGGCCTGGGCCAGGGCAGCCACGAACTCGTCGTACACCCCGGAAGCCACCAGCACCCGGGTCGCCGCCGTGCAATCCTGTCCGGCATTGAAGAACCCCGCTGCGGAAATACCTGCGACGGCCGCCTCGATGTCGGCATCATCGAACACCACCACCGGGGCTTTACCACCGAGTTCCAGATGGAGCCGCTTCAGGCTGTGGGCAGCGGCCTCGGCCACCTCCATACCCGCGCGCACTGACCCCGTGATGCTCACCATCGATGGGGTCTCGTGCAGCACCATCGCCCGGCCGGTGTCGCGGTCGCCACAGATCACGTTGAGAACGCCCGGTGGGAGAAACTCGGCGGCGATCTCGGCCAGCAACGTGGTACTGGCCGGGGTGGTGTCGCTGGGCTTGAGGACCACGCTGTTGCCTGCGGCAATCGCCGGGGCGAACTTCCAGACGGCCATCATCATCGGGTAGTTCCACGGCGCCACCTGGGCGCAGACGCCAACCGGCTCGCGGCGAACGTAGCTGGTCATGCCGCGCATGTACTCGCCGGCCGACTTACCCTCGAGATTGCGAGCAGCGGCGGCGAAGAAACGGATCTGATCGACCATCGGAGGGATTTCCTCGCTGCGGGTGAGCCCGATGGGCTTGCCCGTGTTCTCGACCTCGAGCGCGATCAGTTCCTCGGCACGCGCCTCGACGGCATCGGCGATACGGAACAGCGCAAGCGACCGCTCGGAGGGAGTGCTGTCCTTCCACACCTCGAACGCCGAGGCGGCTGCCGCCATGGCATGCTCGACATCGGCTGCCGCCGACAGTGCCGCAGTTGCGTACTGCTGGCCAGTTGCCGGATTGATGACTGCTGTGGTGCGGCCATCGGCTGCGTCGACGGTCTCGCCGTTGATGAAGTTCTTGAACCCCTGCATGGGTCTCGGTCCTCTCGTGGAAACGTTGGTGACCAACAACTAGCAGATTCGCGCCCCCGCCGATGGCCGAGGTGCAGCGGCGAGCCCCGAAGGGCAGGTCACACGGGTACGGGCGAGGAGACGAAGGTGCCGTTACCCAACTGTCCCAGCGTGTTGTCGCCCCAGCACTGCACGACCCCCGAGGACAGCGCACACGAATGGGTGCCGCCACCGCTGATCGATCCCGCGCCGATGAGCCCCGACACGACCACCGGGTGCGAAGCACTGGTGGTCGTGTTGTTGCCCAACTGCCCGTCGTCGTTGTAGCCCCAGCACAGCACCCCTGCCGACGTCAATGCGCAGGTGTGGTACGACCCAGCGCTGATCGCCGTGACCGCAGCGAGCGCTCCGGTGCCCGAGGCGCCGCTCACCACGACCGGAATCGGTGACGCCGTGGTGCTGCCGTTGCCCAGTTGGCCATCGTCGTTGTAGCCCCAACACAACACCCCTCCGACCGCCGACAGGACACAGGAGTGGTCGGCGCCGACGCTGATCGAGGAGACATTGGACAGCACACCTGTGCCGGCTGCATCGGCGACAACGACAGGCACCGACGAACGGTTGGTCGTGCCGTCGCCCAACTGGCCGAAGAAGTTGTATCCCCAGCAGAACGCTCCGCCGGCGGACGACACAGCACACGAATGGGAATCACCGACGGCGACCATCGCAACGCCCGACAACGAACCCGTGCCGGCTGGATCTTTCACATTCACAGGTACCGACGCGTCGACGATCGTGCCGTCACCCAGCTGGCCAAACGCGTTCGCCCCCCAACACCACACTGCACCTGAGCTCAGCACTGCACAGGTGTGGCTGTCGCCGGCGGCGATCGAAACCACGCCGCTCAACCCACTCACCACGACCGGGGCGTTGGAATCAATGGTCGTGCCATCGCCCAACTCGCCCTCGCCGTTGTAGCCCCAGCACTGCACGGTGCCGTCGGCGAGCAGCGCACAGGAGTGCACACCTCCGGCCGTGACAGAGACAACATTGCTCAGCGCTCCCGTACCACCGATTCCCGAGACAACGAGCGCGACGTTGGAGTCGAGGTTGGTGCCGTCACCCAACTGGCCCGAATCGTTTGCTCCCCAGCACTGCACGGTGGTGTCGGCACGCACTGTGCACGAGTGACCATTGCCTGCCGCCAGCAGGCTGATGACTGCAGAGGGCGGCGGCACGGACGAACCGGCGTCCTGGCTCCACGCGACAGTGGTGCGCCAGCCGTCGTAGTAGGTGCGTTGGTTGATCCCCGCGACCACCGCCGCGAACCCTTGCGCCGCGCACAGGTTCCGGCCCGCCGCCAGTGTCTCGGTCCCGCCCGCAGCGCCTGCGGCGGAGGCATCGACACGGATCGCTCCGAAGGACCTACCGTTGGCCGCTGCGCTCACCAGCTCGTCGACAGCGGCGTTGCTCGCAGAAGCATCGGAGGACACAGTGATCGGGAAGGTGCCACCGATGCCGAGGTACTTGCCCTCGACAGCGAGGCGCCCCACGAAGCACGTACCCGAGCGCGAAAGCGCTGCCGCGTAGAACACCTGACAACCCAGGTCCTCGCTATCGGCGTTGTAGCTGTTCGCCGTCGCGATGCTGACGACATGTGGGTTGTCCGACGGCACGCCACCGACCACGAACGACACGTTCGGCTCGAGGCGCTGTACGTCGCTGACCAGCGCCGTGTCGTTGGCCGCGTTGCATGCTGCGTTGACCGACGAGCTGAAATCACCCGAGTTCGCATAGTAGGCATCCGCCGACCGCAACGCTGCGGACACCGTGGACTGTGCCTCGCGATCGAAGGCGTCGTTGCGCGCCCCGAGAAAGTTGGGTACGGCGATCGCTGCAACCACTCCGACAACCAGCATCGCAACGGCCAGCTCGGCCAAGGTGAAGCCAGCGACCCTCTGGCCCAATGCCTTGATTCTGGTTCTCACGGACCACACCCCACTCGATGAATACATACGCG